>Ga0099364_10002567_pt1 | contig 28850 bp, 26 predicted proteins | sample TergutTh196P3_FD_73070 | JGI IMG/M metagenome (GOLD analysis project Ga0099364, IMG submission 73070) | Microcerotermes parvus P3 segment gut microbial communities from Pointe-Noire, Republic of the Congo - Th196 P3 | ecosystem: Host-associated > Arthropoda: Insects > Digestive system > Gut ...
AGACAAGCAACAGTAATTAAAATGAAAAATGAAGGACTGACTGATGACATAATCGCGCGGGTGACCATGTTGCCGATTGAGAGGGTTCAAGAAATCTGTTCATGAGCCAGGTTCTGTTTCTGCGAGTTTACACAAAGGACTTGACAACGCTGTTTCAGCGAACATGCCCTTGCGCCTGTTGATTGACATATTGTGTTGTATGCTTAATATTACCGCCGTTTGACGCTATAAATCCCTACCATTGCTACATAGAATCGTAGGGGGCGGCGTCCTCGACGCCCCGTTGAACGGCGCCCTAGTGGGCTTTCACTTCCGGCTTAGCCGGAATTCACCTTGTCCTCGACGCCCCGTTGGGGCTTAAATTATCAGCCCAAGGCGCCTTGTCGTAAAAAAAATGCCTCATGTATACCAGACTGTATTTTTAAAGCGGCGGGTATATAATGCTGAGGTATGTAACAAAACCAAACCATATCGCCGCTATTCCGATTGGCAATGTAAGCCACCATAACATATTCTTGTTTTTCATTGGAAACATACGTTTGACGCGCAACTTGGTATCAAATCTCGTGATCTTCAGCTTTTTCGCTTACAACTCGATGTAACACTACATCTCCGCGCAAGAATTTCATCGCGCTTTGCACTGCGTCTTGCAGGGCGGAACTTGCTATTTCAATACTGTTTGTTTCAGGATTCTCAACTATTGAGGCGTTGGGTTCCGATTTGTCGGGCTCTTTCTTTGAATTATTGTTTGAATTATTTATTTCCCCATATTCATGGGACTTTCCTATGAAAACTACTTTTAGTGTACATTCAGGAAACCGCGCTCTTAGAATTCTGGTAAATACCAAAGAGTTACGTTCATTTGACAAAAAATGAAAAAGATAGTTATGTTTAACGATTACACAAACTTTGTTTTGCTCCGGATTATAGAGAAATTCGCAGTCAAGCAACGCGCAGAAAAGCGCAAACTCTTTGGACTTTAAATCTAAAAGAAGCTCGTTCCTGATTTCATCATCCAATGGGCTGAATCCTTCTTTTTCCAGTAACAAAGCGTTATCCAGACTTTCGGAAGAAATGTCGTCATGTTTTGGAGCATACAAATCCTGTTTTACAGGACTGATTTCGTTATCATCAATTACAGTTTCTTTTACTTCATTTTTTGATAAATGGTTTTTTTCAATTGAATAATTTTCCGTTTTTCTCTTTTTGGGAATATCAGGTTTTGATTCTTCTTTTACAATTGTTTTAGAAACAGTTTCATTGACGATATTTTCGCCATCCAATATTTCCGTCCTTCGCGATAAGAGAATTCCGACAATAACATCAGTTCTCATCCCTACTCTAACTTGCGGTAATATTTTTGCCAGAAACGACATGAGGTTTAGAAGCGGCTTTGAATCCCATAAATCTCGTTCTTCAACGATATAGTCATATTCTTCTTTTGATATCCCTGCGTTTTTAATGCATTCAAGACCAAATTCTTTCGCTATCCAAAGGTTCCTTGCAATATAAAACAGCTCTTCCATGACGCGCTGAGCGGAAGCGCCTCTTCTAAACATTTCGTCCAGTTGTAAAAAAGACTCTTCTCCTCCTTTTCTCCATGCCGACAACCAACGTTGAATAGCAACAAGGCTGCCGCCTCCTACCAAAGCCGACACGTCATCAAGGTGTATTTCGCCTTTCCCTAAGGACATTACCTGATCCAGTAGCGAAAGAGCGTCTCTCAAAGCTCCGTCAGCTTGTCTTGCTATTTCCCAAAGGGCTTCGTTCTCGTATTCAAGGTTTTCTTTATTACAGACAAATTCAAGCCTGTGCAGTATATCATTGGAATTAATCCTGTGAAAAGGAATATGTTGGCAACGTGAACGTATTGTAACAGGGATTTTGTGAGGTTCTGTAGTGGCAAGAATAAATATCACATATTCAGGCGGCTCTTCCAGAGTTTTTAAGAGGGCGTTAAAAGCCGCAGTTGAAAGCATGTGTACCTCGTCTATTATGTAAACTTTAAATCGGGAATTAAATGGCGCAAGCGAGACATGGCTTTTAAGTTCTCTTATTTCTTCAACTCCGTTGTTTGAAGCTCCATCAATTTCTATCACGTCAAGATTTTCGCCGTCAGTAATTGATACGCAGTTTGAGCATTTACAACATGGTTCATAATTATCTGCCGGGGAAGCGCAATTAAGCGATTTTGCAACAAGACGGGCAACGGTAGTTTTTCCGCAGCCGCGAGCTCCAGAAAAAAGGTAAGCATGAGCGGCGCGTCCCGTTGAAACGCTTTTTATAAGCACATCCACCGCGCGAGTTTGCCCTTCTACTTCGCTAAATTTTTGTGGACGATAAAGACGATAAAGCGCAGTTGACATATTATCTACACCTCAATTAAGATTCGAAGGGACACAGGGCCTTCTGTATAAATGTCCTTTATGGCAATTCCATTTACGATAACAGGAGTTTCTAGTCCGGCAAGCCTTTCCACGGCGTCATAAAACTCTTGCCCTCCAAGCGAACCGACAAAATTTGTGACGGGGTCCGGCGAAATACCTTCTCTAATAGCTTTGAAACGCAACTCTCTGAGAAAAGCGTGCATAAATAGCTCGGGATCGAATCCTTCGGAACCCGGCTCTACCACGCGCCTCAAAATTACTTCTTCAGAGCTGTAAATCAAATGACTATTCCATGATTCGCACGTAAGATTGACCGACTCCCCTGACGTAATATTATGTTCAGCCGAAAGCCTCACATACCTTCTCATTCCATTGTTGGAAGAAGAGGCGATAACATTTTCCAGAGAGTCTTGCTTTATTGCTATGACAACATTTTCCGGCAAAACTCTGAGCCTGTCGGCAATGCTTTCCGCCGCTTGCACTCTGAGGTTATTAATTATTTCAATAACATCTGACGAAGAAGTATCCGGCAGAATGACGCCTTGCGCAAGAACTTCATTAACGCTTATTACTATTACCTCATCCCTCATTTTCTCCACTATCGCGCGCAATTCAGAAGCCTCATCCCGGAGCAAATCAATACTGTATTGCAATTGATTTGTTTCGTTTTCCAGCAATTGTTTATCATTTCGCAGCGTATTCAGCGAGAGGTTTAGTAATTCAACCTCTGAATTGGATTTTTCAAGAGCTGTTTCCATTTGCAACAATTGAAAATAAGTATTCTCCCGTTCAATCAAAGCGTTTTCAGCCTCAATGCGGCTACTCATAAGATTTACGCGTGATTCATTTAACTGATTTTGAATGTATTTAAGGCTAAATAAAGTAGTTCTTACATCTTCAGAAAAAGATGCAAATATAATCACTGTAATGACAGTTATTGTCACTCCTGTAAAAGCTGTTATAACATGGCTTGTGTTTTTGGGTCTCAGTTTGAAAAGCGATATTCTTCTTTTCCCGAATTTCATACCAATAACATCGCCAAACCAGGATAAAAGCCCACTTCCTATTATGATTAAAAGTATTAGCGACCAGTTTGTGTCGTAAATCCAAGATTGCATAAAATTAATCACCTCGTGCTTCCAATTTTATCCTAAAACGCTCATAATTGCGCGACAGATTTAATATGTGATTCAATAGATTCTCACTTTATTCGCGCAATTTAAAAAATGCCCTCTATAAAGAGGGCATTTACAGTTTACATTATTTTACTCTATAATGTCATACATTATTCTTTAAAACTAATTCTATTTCAAGTTCTTTTGTAAGTATCTCAGCATAACTGAACGAAACATGGCTTTTTTGAGATTCAATAAATAAGGTGAATAGTTTTGGATATACGTCTACCACAACCCCCTGAGTTTCCTCGACTTTATTCCTACTATGAGTTACACGGCATTTTATCGGTTTTCCTTTGTATTGATTGATTACCTCGCGGATATCGGAGAATGCAGCATTATGCATATAGGCACTTCCCTTCTATCAGTTATCTTGTTATTGTAGCACGAAAATGTACAATATGCAAGCGCTTTTCTTTGTTTTACTAATTTAATACGATAGATATCGTTAAGGAGGCGTATGTCTTTATGAATAAACCAACCACAATAATCTTAATTATGATTATTTCTTTTTTATTTCCTTCTATTTCTTATTGCGACGCTATTTCAGATTTAGTCTCAAATGAAAGACCAGAAGTAATTAGAACATTTTTTCTTTCTGAACCCGAAAAAGCAAACATCAACAAAGTATATCCCGGCGGAGAAACTTTAATGATGTTTGCAGCAGCCAATAACCCCAATAGCGAAGTAATACATTTGCTTGCATCGCTTGGCGCTGGCGTAAACTCAAAAGACGAGTTAGGATTGACGCCGCTTATTTTTGCCGTGACAACTAATAAGAACCCGGGTGTCGTATTTACTTTGCTTCGACTCAACGCAGATATTGAAGCGGAAGACCTCGAAGGAATTTCAGTGCTGATGTACGCGGCGCGCGATGGCGGTCCGTCAATAGTAGAAACTTTGCTTTCAAGAAATTTAGATGTCAATAAATCCTCTAAAAATGGATGGACTCCTGTAATGTTTGCCGCTGCAAAAAACGGCGACGCGCGTGTTTTGGAACTCCTTCTGGAAGCGGGGGCTCAGATCAACACAACTAACTCCGAAGGTATGAGCCCTTTAATGATTGCTTCCGAGCAGGCAAATAACCCGGAAATAATTGAGCTTATATTAAGATATAGCGCTAATACAACGATAAAGGCAAATGGAAAGATGGCTATTGATTTTGCGAGGAATAATCCAAAATTGAGAGGCTCTTCGGCTCTTAGAAATTTGGAAGTTACAACGAAATTAAGATTAAGCGAAAACGTTAAATAATAGAACTATTATTTATGATAAAATGATGTTTTGTCGTACAGTAAACGAGATTTTTATGAAAGCGGGAATGAGTATGAAAAACTTACTTTACAAGCTTATATCCATATTAATTCTTATTTTAGTTTTTTCGCCAATGGCAAACTCAATGCCTCTTATCAACGAACTCTACATGGTAATACTGCGGGACTCGGACGCTCAGATAATCGCCATTGAGAACAACAAAATTGATGTTTTAGGAGATCTTATCCGCCCAATAGATATAGAGAGATTGTCAAAGTCGCCTAACGTCGATCTTTCAATTGCGTCCGCTTTTCACAGTTTTTATTTGAGTTTTAACACGCGCGTCTTTCCTTTTAATTCAAAAATCTTGCGGCAGGCAATATGGCAGATAATTCCAAAAGAAAAAATCGCGCGAGACTTATTTTCAGGATATGCGGCGCCGATAGACAGCTATCTTCCGCCAGTGTCCACCTGGTTAAATAATAACGTCAAATACCTGAGCTATGACCCTGACGCGGCAATGGCTTTACTAAAAGAACACGGATGGAGCTGGGATAGCAATGGTATTCTTGTTTCCCCCAATGGAGAGACTTTAAAACCAATGAAGCTTTTGTCGCCAACGGCATCCGTCGCGCCGACTTCCGCCGAGATAGGAAATCAGGCTGCGGAAGCCATGCGAAAACTTGGTATTCCTATAGAAAGCGAGCCAATGGATTTTTCGGCTATGTTGGCAAGATTGGATAGGCATGATTTCGATGCGGTAGTCCATGCCTGGACTCTTTCCCGCGACCCGGATTCGCTTTTCTCGTTTTACCATTCGTCAATGGATGTACAATCCGGTTACAACATTTCTGGGATATCCGACCCTAAGCTAGACGAGGTTTTGCTAGCGCTTCGAGACGCTCCTGACGAGGAGCGCGCTCGCATAGCCGTTGAGGAAGCCCAGGAGCTGTTGTCGGATGTTGTTCCTTCAGTGCCTATTTACAGTCGTTATTGGATTACGGCTATTCAGAAAGGTTGGGACGGGGTTTACACCTCCGAAAGAACTACCTCCGACAATTTTTGGACTCTTACCGGGATGACACCATCTGACGGAAATATGCGTCCTGTTTATTGGGTTCTACCGGATGAGCCGCGTTCTCTAAACCCGATTACGGCAAGCTCCGCTTACGATTGGATGGTTATGGGAAATGTTTACGACACGTTGATGTCCGTACACCCGGAAACATTTGAAGATATTCCATGGCTTGCCTCTGAGTGGAACGTAAGTAATGAGGATAACAAAACTGTCCTTGAATTCAAGATACGAGACGACGTTAAATGGCATGACGGAAAACCTCTATCGGTTGAAGACGTTATCAATACTTTTGATTATATGAAAAAAATAGAAGCCCCCAGATACTACGACAGCGTTAAGGACATAGAAAGCTTAACGTCGCCGGAAGCTAACACCGTCGTTGTTAAGTTTTCAAAGACCAGCTATTGGAATCTGCATAACATAGGAGGTTTGCCAATTTTGCCAAAACATATTCTTGACCGCGTAGAAGATTGGAAAGTATGGCAACCGGCAAGAGAAAAACATCCTGATAACCCTGAGCTAACCCAGCTTATAGGAACCGGACCTTTTGTGTTTTCAGAATATAGAGCCGGTGATTTTGTGTATTTTAAGCGCAATGAAAACTTTTGGAAACCAACAAAAGACAGCGCAATAGAAAGGAAGTAATAAATATGAAGCGTTACATAGGAACAACTGTACGAGGAGTAAGGATGCCAATAGTCCGAAAAGGCGACGATTTGATAAGCATTATTTCAGACAATCTGATTGAGGCTGCAAAAGCAACTCCGTTTGATTTTCGCGACCGCGACATAGTTGGGGTAACGGAGTCTTTTCTTGCAAGAAGCCAATCAAATTTCGTCACTTTGGATCAAATAGCGGAGGATATTTCCACTCTTGCGCCCAAAGGAGATATTGCTCTGGCATTTCCTATTCTAAGTCGCAACAGGTTTTTGCTTTTACTTAAAGGGATCGTTAAAGGGATTTCAGGAAAGGTAAGAGTTTTTTTATCATACCCGGCGGACGAAGTTGGCAACCAAATAATCGACCCGATAAACTATCTTGAAAACAAGCATAAACTCTCTGGAGAATGCTTTAACGAAGAGGAATGGGAGAGCGTTTTCGGACGATATCTTCATACTTTTACGGGAGTTGACTATGTGAAGCAATATCGGGAAATCGACGCGTCCAAAATTGAAATTTGGTTTACAAATAATCCTCTTGATGTTTTAAAGCATGACGGAAATATCATATTAGCAAATATCCACGCGCGTTCTGTCCAGAAAAATATGTTGCTTAAAGCTGGCGCTTCATGGGTCTTAACATTGGATGAAATCTGTAACAAACCGCAAGAAGACAGAGGATACAATGAAGAATACGGTCTTCTTGGCTCAAACCACTCAGCAGACGATGCGGTAAAGCTTTTTCCCCGAGATTGCAACAAGTTCGTAAATGCGCTTCATGATGAACTGTTCAAGAAAACAGGAAAAAACATCGAAGTTCTTGTCTATGGAGACGGAGCTTTTAAAGACCCTGTCTGCGGAATATGGGAACTTGCCGATCCTGTAGTCTCTCCGGGGTTCACCGAAGGGCTTGACGGGACGCCGCATGAAATAAAACTTAAGCTTGTAGCGGATAACGCCGCAGGAGACGCCGCGCGCGCGGGAGAAATTGTAAAACAGGCTATAGCCAACAAACACGACGAGGAAAACATTGATCGTAAGCTTGCTTTAGGGACAACTCCCCGTCGCTATCCCGACTTGATAGGGTCGCTTTGCGACCTGACGTCCGGTTCAGGCGACAAAGGAACCCCAGTCATTCACATTTCGGGATACTTTGACACTTATTTAGACCAGTAACGTCAGTGAAAGGCAGAACAAAATAGTATAGAGGAACTATCGTTGAACGATATCAAGAACAAATTAAAACCAATTTTCCACGTCGCTTTTTTGTTGCGCGATTTAGGGCAAGGTGGAGCGGAGCGGTCTTCTCTGCGCTTGGCGAATGGGCTTGCGAGTAGCGGTATGAAAGTGACGCTTTTTGTATTGAAAAAGAAAGGCGAAATGTTGGATTCAATAAGCCCGGATATTCAAGTAGTAGATATCAAGTCCTCATTTATAAGATTAATATCGGAAATTCGTTCCATGGACATCGATTTTCTCCTGCCAATATACACATCAATGCGAGCTCTCATGGCAAAGGCAATCTTGCGTAAATCATTCAAAGTTATAATTTCTCAGCGTAATATGTTTACAATGGATAGAGGTCCTATACAAACTAAATTGAAATTCATAAGATGCAAGCTGCTCTATCGGTTCGCGGGCGCGTGCGTGTGTATATCTCATGGCGTCGCCGAAGAAATGAGAACTTTGAACTTGATATCATCCGACAAAATTCATGTTATATACAATCCCGTTGTAAATAAAGAACTTCTGTCACAAATAGACGAGCCGCTTAACGATCCATGGTTTAATGAGAACAGCTCTTCTGTAATAATCGGGATTGGGCGATTTGGCGATCAAAAAGACTTTGCTACGCTGCTTAAAGCATTTGAAATAGTTTCACTAAACAGGGGTAACTTAAAATTACTCCTGTTTGGTGAAGGTAAACAAAGAGTTATGTTGGAAAAAATGGCGTCAGATTTAGGAATAGCCGAAAAAGTCCGTATGCCCGGCTACACGCGAAATCCGTATCATTACATGAAAAGAGCGGCTCTTTTTGTTTTGACGTCGCGCTTTGAAGGGTTTGGCAACGTTGTGGCTGAAGCTTTGGCTTGCGGATGCAATGTCGTTTCAACTAATTGTAAAAGCGGTCCATCGGAAATTTTAGACGGCGGCAAATATGGGGCGCTAGCTAAAGTCGGCGACCCCGAGGATATAGCAATCGCCATAACTAAAATGCTGGATAATCCGTTGCCTAAAGAGTTATTAATATCGCGCGCGGAATATTTCTCCGAAGAAAGAGCCGTAGAAAATTACCACGCTCTCTTTACCGCGATAGCAGACTCTACAACCTCGCAAATGACATGAATCAATAACCCGTGAACCTCTTGTATGCGCGGAGTGGAAGAAGACGGGACATCCATGACGATATCGCTATATTGCTTTATCTCCGCGTTTTCAGGCAATAAACCGGTTAAACATATAGTCTTTAAACCGGCGGACTTTGCAATACTGAGAGCGTTTATTACATTTTTTGATTTGCCGCTCGTGGTTATTCCAACAATTAAATCTCCGGCTTTTCCAAGAGCTTCAACCTGACGGGCAAAAACCTGTTCAACTGAAGTGTCGTTGCATAGAGAAGTTAAAACTGCCGAATCAGATGTCAAAGCAATTGCCGGAAGCCCTTTGCGATCCTTAATAATAAAACTTCCAACAAGCTCAGCGGCAAAATGTTGAGCATCCGCAGCGCTGCCGCCATTGCCGCATATCAATATTTTCCCGCCGCCTTTAATGCAACCGATAATAGCCGCAATGGCTTCATCAGTTTTCTTAAGAAGCGCTTCATTTGCCAGCACATTTTGAAATAGGTTCACTGAATCTTCAACAATTTTTCTACACGTCTCAATCATCATTAATTCTCCTTAGAATACCTGTTGTTGAATGACCTTCCAATATTGGAAGTATAACTACTTCTTTGGCGTATTGCCTTCCCACAACTTGTTCTGCGGTATAATCTCCGCCTTTTGCTATGACGTCCGGGGTTAAAAATGAAAGAAGCTTCTCGGGCGTATCCTCATCGAAGATGACAACCCCATCAACTATTGAAAGAGCTTCCAGTATGCACGCGCGGGATCTCTGGTCATTGACGGGGCGGGCGGCGCCCTTCAAACGACGCGCGGAATCGTCCGAGTTCAAGCCAACTATCAGGCGGTCTCCCAAATTTTTTGCGCGCACAAGGCTGTCCAAGTGCCCGGCGTGAAATATATCAAAGCAACCATTAGTGAATACCACTTTTTCGTTATTGCTCTTCCATGAAGTAACCTTTGAAATTGCCTCTTCCGTCGTAAGTATCTTATTTGGTCTATAATTCGCATTTTCAATATAATCAAGCAAAAGAGACGCTTCAATTGGATACGTTCCGACTTTGCCTATGACAATTTGCGACGCGGTATTTCCCAGCTTAACGCTTTCGCAAGCGTCAATTCCGGCTGTCATAAAAGCCGCAACCGTAGACAGCATCGTGTCGCCCGCGCCCCCCACGTCGTAAACTTCAACCGCTCTTGCTCGCTCATGATAAACAAATCCATCCTTTATCAAAGTAGCTCCGCGTTCAGATCTGGTCACCAGCAGCGAATCAAATCCATACTTAACTCGAATGGCGGCGCCTGCCTCCGATATGGCGTCATCCTCATTGCTAATCTTCGTCTTTGAAATTTCGCAAAGTTCCCGTAAGTTAGGAGTTACCATTGCAGCTCCTCGATAACGCTCCCAGTCAATTCCCTTAGGGTCTATGTAAACCGGAATACCTTTTGATTTTGAAAGACTTAAGATTTCCGCGCAGAGTTTTCCCGTCAGCAACCCTTTGCCGTAGTCCGACAGAATTACGAGCTTTAATTCCTGTGAATTTCTTAAGATATTCAGGGTATTATTAATTTCTTTATCGCTTGGGTTCAATATCTCTTCCCTGTCGATGCGCAGCATTTGCTGCCTTCCCCCGCCTATAAGCCGAGTTTTTAAGATCGTTTCCCCACAGAAGTAAATACCGGACGTATCAACGCGCGAACTCTCAAATAAGTCAATGACTTTTTTACCCGCATGGTCATTCCCTATCCGTCCAAAAATCTTTACGGGCAGCCCCAAGCCTCTTAGGTTCATCGCAACATTGCCCGCTCCGCCAAGAACATACCTGTCTTCTTTAACATTGAGTACGGGAACGGGAGCTTCGGGAGATATTCTATTCACATCTCCATATATGTAATGGTCAAGCATAATATCTCCGATTACCGCTACCGGATACTTGCTAAAACCGCCCTCGCAAAGGGATTTAATCATATTTAACATAGTTCCGGCGCCCCGCAAACTCGCGAGTCAAACTTCATTATTTCAGGAGGCGCCTCGCTTACGCTTGTTTTCGAATTGGCGATATTCATAACCATTCCATTAAAACCTTCAAGAGCAATTCCTGGCGTTAAAGTTGTCATGCACTTATCTCCCTGCGGACATTTATAATTCCAACAACCTATGTTTGGACACGCGCAAGTAAGCTCTCTGAACCATGGCATAGTGAATCCTATTTTTTGGCTTGGAGTGCATCCAAATAGCCCAAGAGTAGGCGTTCCGCATAAAGCGGCCAAGTGCAACGGCCCTGTATCGGGGCCAACCGCAATCGTGCAGTTTTTCACAACGCCTGCCATTTCCAGAAAGTCAACTTTATCGACAAGGTTTAAGATGTTTTTTGAACCCGCTTCTTTTAGTATTGATTTCGCGTTTTCCGCTTCCTCTTTACCATGCCCGTTTATAACTACTCCCCATCCTTGCGCGACCAGTTGCTTTATGAACTCTGTCCAATACTGGATACTCCAAAGCTTTTGCGGTTTGCTGGCGCCTATAATGCAAAACGCTTTATTTTCAGGCAAACTCGAAAGCAAATCCTTGCCCAATTTCATAGACTCATCGTTAGTCTGTATCATAGGCGCATCTCTAAGATTCTCATCTATACCAACTTCCTTAAACCAATCCCAAACGTTCTTATGATAGCAGAATTGTAAAACAGAACTTACGCCATAACGCTTTTTGATGCAAGATGCAATGGAAATGAGTGCGGACGCTCCAACGTTGTGAACTGAAACCAACATGTCAAACTTCCTGCTCCTCACATCTTTTATAGTTTTAAAAAAACCAAGCGGGTTTCTTTTACTGTCCCACAATATGCAATCATTAAATACATCCTGAACAGATATTATTTTTGCATATTCCGGTCGCGTCAACATCGTCAGTTGAGCTTCTGGAAATACCCGTTTAAAAAGCCGCGCGCGGGCGACTGCTTTCAAGACATCCCCGAATGCGCCAAAGCGAACCCAAAGAACGTTCACATCTTCTTCCTTCTTTCGCTTAAATATTGTTGATAGCTATGTCAACGTAATTTTCAGAAATAAGCTATTTTCATTTTTTACGAAATCACTGAGTAATTTTTCTTTACTATACTATTTCTGCAACGAAGCTAAGAAGTCCACCACGGACCACACAATTAAATCTTTCGGAAAATGCTTCAGGTTCCCGGTAATCAATGCGGCGTCGCAATGCTTGGCAACTTCGTAAAATTTCCGGTCGTCTTCATCTATTAATGGTATGTCCAGTGGACACGGAACGATTGACATTCCATCGTTTTCAATTTGCGCAAGGATACTTGTTACTTCCCATTCAGTAAAACCAAACTTCGAGCGCAAGAGAACTTTTCTATATTCATCTATAATACGAAAGTCATAGCACGGTACGAGACGCCTGTTTTGAATCAACGCTAATACTTTCGCGCATGAACCGTTTCTTGACCAAAAAGCCGATACAAGAACGTTCGTATCAATAACTACCAGCATTATACTTCTCGCTTTTCTTTGCGATAATCAGCTATTTCGCTTTCTATTTCTTCGTCTGACATAAAACCTCGCTCCGACGCTTTTTTGCGCATCGTGTTTAAAGCTATCATCGCCCTAGCCTGACGAACAGCATTGACCATTTCTTCAAAATTGTCGTCCGTGATGTCCAGCATTAAAGCCGTAGGGTGACCATTGTTCGTGATAACCACTTCTCCGTCAGCTTGTAGTTTATTCCAAACGTTTTTAGGTTGCGTTCGTAAATCTCGCGCAGCGAAAAAATTCATGACCCCGCCTCCTTTTTGCTATATACTTTATTATATGTCATATGTCAACGTATTTATACCATCTGTGATTTACGCCCATTTAGCAGAAATTAATTTAGGAATAATATACTAAAAACCTCCGGCGTCAGCCAGAGGTAGGCGTCACCTGACATGTAAGAACGGGGCGCTACCCCATATGCAATATTAGGCGGGAAAAAACCGCACAATAGGTGTAGCCCAAGGCGCAAACAGACCTGTTATGCGCCGTTTTGGGCTATTATTCTGAATACAATACAACCATACTAAAAAGACACTCCAGCATGCGTTGATAAACTGTATAGTTCAAATCATCTGTAAGAATTGTTGCAACTACAACATAACCATTGTCATAATTCGCGCGGTACGAAGTTAAATATAAGTATTCATCTGAATCGCGCCTTTTATTAATCAATGAAGCGTCTGTTAAAGTATAATATATACCATATCCCCCATTTAAAACTACATCGTTAAATGTCAGATGTTCTTCAACTGCTTGAGAGAGCATTCTGGAAGCTTCATTTTTAACGTTTTCTTCAAACTGTTGTTTCGATACTGTTTCACCAGTTTTATTTTTAAGGATTGTAATTTGAAGCGACGCCTTTGTATTTGATTTTGGCAATAAACTAAGATTGTAAGCTCCTTGAACCGGCGTATTACCATCAAGTATTCTAAGCGTGTCTGGAATGCTCATTTTTATTGAAAACTGCTGGTCGCCTTCAAAGCTTATTACTCCATCCCTATATTGCACAGACCCATTACTACTTGATGCTTGACTTTGCAAATTGCGGTCAACAAAAACAAATAAGCATAGTGAAAGAACTATAAAACTAATGGCTTTAAACTTAATACTTATCATCATTTTACTCCTTTAAGTTATATTACATAAATAATCAATTATCTTGCAAGTAAGTATAGCATGTGCAGTTGCTGTATACCAGCAAATTCCCGACCTTTTCAAACGGTCTCGTAAAATGAGCTTTTTGCCGCCTAAATAGCGCCGCTACCGAAATAACATCCTAATTATCGCCAAAATCTGTGTCGTTTGTCTTCAAATGAAACTCGCCAGAAATATATTCGTATATCTCCTTAACAGTAAATAATCGTCTTGCTGGATCTCGATTACCAATCGTTGGCGGAGCTTTTGAAATTTTATATTTGGCAACAAGTACTCCGCCAGAATTTGACATTTCAATTTGATTAGTTGATAAACCGTCCTTCATTACAAGCTTTCTGTTAACAGAATCATCATGACCTTCTTTATAGTCTTTTGCCAGTATTGCGCTACGCCCCTTTGCTATCTTTCCACAGAAATTACAGTATATACATAACATCCTATCCGACGTTTCTTCAATAAACGTATTGATAATATTGAGATGTTCATCTGGCTTATCTTGACAAGCAATGACAACAAGGATGTCAAGCTTTTTTTTCGTAAGCTCGGTAAATATGTCCTGACCCGGTGCATATTCATCTCTACCTCTTTGAAAAATATCTGAACAAATGGCAATACCTACATTGCCAATGGGGGTTTTACTAAGAAAAAATTGATGTGCGTCTCGACAAGTAATACCATTTTCCTGCGAGGAAGGACGAAATTTCTCTGTATAGAATTGTTTATCGTTATAAAAAATGCTAGCTCTATTATATAAATTTCCATCTTCACAGAAATAATCGCTACCTGCAATAAGTATTGAGTTATTGTTAACTTTTGCCCATTCACTAAACAGATTATGATACTTTTCAGGCACACAAAGCTCAGGAAAAACAACGAGATTTGCATTTTTGTCTTTTGCCAGTTTAAACGTCTCATTGATGAAAGATTCCAGTTCTGTTGATTGACCAACTCTTTTTAGGCTGGAATCAGGAACTCTTTCAAGAGGGAGACGAGATAAATCTGGCTGTGCATTAACTATAATGACATCAGAAAGAGAATCATTATGCTTTAAGTCAATTGGACTAAAACTGAGAACTAATCTCTGTTGATCGGAATTGCCTTTATTGATGTCTATAGTGCGTTTTTCTTCAACCGCCTCTGTCTTTTGAGCATGTATTTGGGGTTCTGAATCAGCAAGCGTTTCAACCACTTCTTTTTCAATAGCTCTTTTTTTTGAATTTGCATTACGCGATACAAGCTGTTCCATAATCACTCTCATTCGATCTTCGCTTATGTCAAGGTTATTGGTTACATTAATAATCTGAATTTGTTGAACGCTTTCACCGATTTTTTGAACAAGTCTCTCTTTTGGCTTAACATCGCTTTCAGCTTCTTTTTGTAAATTTTCATCTTCTTTATGTTGCGTCATTATATTGCATACATTTACAATACTATTAATAGTGTCATCGGTGTCAGGGTGTTCTTTTCCCAGCGCTTTTTTTCTAATAATCAAAGCATTTGCATACCACAAGATAGACTCTTTATAGTTGCCTTGATTAGAGTATACAAGACCAATGTTGTTATAGGTTCTCGCGGTGTCCAGGTGCTCTTTGCCCAGTATTTTTTCTGTTATATTCAAAGCTTTATGAAACAGTTCAAGCGCCTCTTTGTTATTGCCTTGATAAGTGTAGATAAGACCAATGTTGTTATAAGTTCTCGCGGTGTCCGGGTGTTCTGGTCCCAGTACTTTTTCTATTATATTTAAAGCTTCATTAAACAGTTCTAACGCCTCTTCGTAATTGTCTTGACTAGAGTAGACAAGACCAATGCTGTTATAAGCTCTTGCGGTGTCCGGGTGTTCTGGTCCCAGCACTTTTTCTCGAATACCTAATGCCTTTTGATACCATAAGAGCGCTTCTTCGTAATTGCATAAAAGATAGTAGACAAGACCAATGTTGTAATAAGTTCTCGCGGTGTCCGGGTGTTCTGGTCCCAGCACTTTTTCTTTTGTAGCCAAAGCCTTATGATACCATAAAAGCGTCTCTTCATAATTACCTAAAAGAGAGTAGATAAAACCAATGTTGTTATAAGTTCTCACAGTATCCAGGTTTTCTTTTCCCAGCACTTTTTCTCGAATATCTAAAGCCTTCTGATACCACAAGAGCGCTTTTTCGTAATTGCCTTGATTATAATGGATATGACCAATGTTATTATAAGTTCTCGCTGTGTACGGGTGTTCTGTGGTAAATTCATTTTCGCAAATGATACGCGCCATCTCGTGCAGTTCCATAGCTTTTTCGTAATTGCCCAAAAAATTGTATAAAAGACCCATATTATTGTAAATGTCAAAGATGAACTGATGTTTTTTCTCAGACACTTTTTCACAATTTTCCAAAGCTTTATTATACAATACCAGTGCTTCTTCATAATTACCCTGATCACGACAGGCTCCAGCAATGTTGTTAAAAGAAGTGGCTATTGAAAAGTACTCTTTCTCAAGCTTTTTTTTACGAATGCTCAAGGACTTCTGATGCCATTTCTTTGCTTCTTCGAATTCGCCCCGATTAAAGTAGACCCCCGCAATGTCGTTATAAGTTTTTGCAGTATCCGGATGCTCTGGTCCCAGCACTTCTTCTTGAATGGTCAAAGCTTTTTGATAACACTCAAATGCCTCCTTGTATTTACCATTATGGTAAAATCCCAATCCAGCATTCTTATATATCAAGGCTATTTTTTCTTTTGTTCCTTTTTCATTATCAGGCATTTTTTCCGCATGGTCAGCAATGCTCAGAATATGCTGTACATTCTGCGTAAACGCTTCCATCAATTTATTGTTTCCATATTCGTACTTAAAAACGCTTGACGCCATATTGAGGCAAAAATGCAGCCATTGCATATCTTCATCCTTCGATAGTTTTTCTCTCATGAGTTCTTGCACCAGCGGGTGTATTGATAAAAAGTCATTATATCGCTTCGCCAGTGAATAACTTATCAATTCACTAACTGCATTATTATAACTCTCTTGCCCTCCAAGGTCTTTCCGAAGCTCTTCAGGCAAGGTTTCAAGACCTTCGATGAATAGAGAAAGAGGTATATTGTCCGGCGCCATGTATGCGCACAAGTTAAATAATTGTTTAGCGCTTTCCAATTCTATTTTTTCGTAGGAAATCTGCAAATTAGCGTTGAGCGCCGCAGTGTATCGATAGTCCCTCGCGTCTTTTTCTTCGAAAACATCTAACCCTTCTTCATCCAAACGTTTCAAGTAACCCTTGCAAGTCTCTCTGTTTTCAAGCATAAAGGCCGCTGCCTGCGCCAAAGCCAGCGGGTGGTAGCTCAGTCGTTCAGCTAAATTTCTGGCGTCTTCGCCTTCGTCACGGTCTAACCGCATCTCTAGAAATTTAGTAGCCTCACCTGGCAGGAACATATTGAGGTACTCCGATTTCTTCCACGTGCTGTTAACAACCCTCGTCGTAATCAGCACATGCCCGCTGAATCGAGGCAGACAGTCCTCTAACTGCTCAAAATCTTCAACATTGTCAAAGATGAGCAGGAAGTTGTCGTGTTGGTCGAACCATCTTTTCACTTCATTCAGTACGACCGACCAATCGACACTATCATCTGAAGACAAATCCATACTTTGTGCGATGGCGCGGTATTCATCATGTACACTGTTGGCGTTGACCCACAAGATATCTTTATAGTCATTCTTATAACGATAAGCGTACTCAATTGCTGTATGCGTTTTACCAACGCCGCCTTTTCCAACAATAGAAACCATGCGACCGGTTTGAAGCTGTAGGTGAATCTCCTCCAGAGCGGAATCGCGTCCTGTGAAATGTATATTTCTGTCGGGAAACTTATGGAATACTGGAAGGATAGTTTCTGCTGAACTAGTATGCTCTTTTGCGTCCACTGGCTTGCCCACAAATTGTGTTAAAAATGAAGATATAGCTGCAAACGAATTAGCAGCGGCTAATTCCTGGTTTTTTTTCTTATCGGAGTCCTTGTCATACCCCCAATCACAAATTCCCTTAACCAGTATCCAATCAATTTTTTTATAAAAACATACAGACGCCATTCCAGCGCTTTCCATGTCTCCGCCAATTAGCTCAGGTTGCATTTCTTTAAGGCGGTTTACATAATCTTCATTGTTTAGTAAATAGCTACCTGATGCTACCAAGCCAAAATTCAATTTATAGTCTTTTATTGAAACACTTACGACCTCAAACATCCGTACTAATCTGGGCGATGATGGGCTTGTTGTTCCACGTGGCGTAAACGATCCATCTGGATTGATTTTTCCTTTATCGTAATCCCACACAAGCGTAGAAACAAGCACATCGCCAATTTTTTGCTCTTTTTCGTTTCCGCCCCATGCAATACCACCCATTATTACGAAATCAGGTTCAAACCTTCTTATTGCCTCATCAAGCGTTAAAATCACATCCATCTGTCCCATCTGACACTTAACTATATAGACAATAGCGGAATCTAGTTCCGCTTCTAAGTAAGACAAATTACCAAGAACTGGTTTAACTTGGCTAAGTATACTAATTTCTTTATTTGCTATCTTTAATTCTAATTGGGTAGCTACCACCAGCACTATTTTTGTTTTCATATAAATAATCATCCTCTACTTCCAAGAAACGAGAATGCGCCATCTAATTCATGAGCGTTGACGCCATTCTATGCGCTCTTTATTCATGGCAAGAAATCCTCTCGCTCATATTCAGTATATTTACTAAAAAAGTCTATATTGGCAGCAAGATTCTGATGTTAAGGAATATATTCTAAAATATAACTCATATTTAAATCTGCGTCAATATCGTGGATTGGTTAATAGATTATTTGAAAACTGTTTTGTAAAAAGTTGGTCTGTTTAAAACTATGGCTGCGTTATTCAATCTATTCAACAAGAAACAGTTTCCCGAAGCGTAACTATCTGAGAAGCTTATGGATTCTGTTAAGCTCGTCCATATTAGCATCGCATTGCAATAATTACCTATATTGATAGAGTATTTGCATTGCATTGCTAATATAAGTTGACATTTTTAAGTATTGGTAATATAGTAGCTTGGGGGGAATGATATATGATAATGCGTAGCGGATACTTGAAACAGCTCGCCAGTTTTCGAGAAAAACAGCTTATTAAGGTCATCACGGGCATTAGGCGATGCGGTAAGTCAACGCTGCTTGATATATACCGCGAAGAACTACTCAAAAATGGCGTGGAAAAACGGCAAATTATCGCAATTAATTTCGAGGACGCAGAATTTGATCACCTGATGGAGCGCAAAGTATTATACGATTACATTAAAGAACGACTGATCCCGGAAAAAATGAACTATATTTTTTTGGATGAGATACAACATGTTGGCGAATGGCAGAAAACTGTAGACAGTCTGTTCATAAAAAAATATTGCGACGTGTATATAACTGGCTCAAATGCATATTTGCTTTCAGGCGAACTTGCAACCTTACTTTCGGGACGTTATGTTGAAATAAAAATGTTGCCGCTGTCCTTTGCGGAATATGTGTCAACCTTTCCGGATAGAATGGATTTATCAAGAAAATATAGCGCATATCTGACCAACAGTTCGTTTCCGTATACTTTGGAATTAAACAGTCCCAAGGATATTCGCGCGTATCTTGACGGCATTTATGCATCTGTTTTGTTAAAAGATGTAGTCAGACGAAATAAAATTGCCGAGGTTTCCGCTTTGGAGAGGGTGATACGGTTTATGTTCGATAATATAGGAAATCTGTGCAATGCTAAAAGAATTGCGGATACTCTTACTTCCGACGGACTGAAGATTTCCGTCCATACTGTTGAAGGGTATCTATCCGCATTGTGCGGCAGTTTTATACTCTATAAGACCGGGCGTTATGATATAAAGGGAAAGCAATACTTGAAGACCGGCGAGAAGTATTACATCGCGGACATTGGACTTCGTCATTATTTGCTGGGCGCGCGGAGTATGGATATGGGACGCGCGCTTGAAAACGTGATTTATCTTGAATTACTGCGGCGCGGGTATGATGTGAAAATCGGTAAAGTTGGAAACCTGGAAGTGGATTTTTTTACAACAAACGAAAATGGCGTTGAGTATTATCAGGCGGCGCTGACTGTGCGCGATGAGAACACGCTCCTCCGTGAACTCAAACCACTTGACAGCATTTCAGACCATTACCCCAAATTTTTACTGACTTTAGATGAAGACCCTGTTACTTTACATAACGGGATAAGACAAATCAACGCCTTGGACTGGCTATTGAAAAACGACGGAGCTTAGACGCCTCGAGAGTGTTGCCGTCCAAGTTTATTGACAATCTACATTTATTGGTTATAATAAATGTTGGGTGAACACACAATATGGAACGTAAAATTACAAAAAAGTTAATTTCATGGAAAAACAGCGCTCGAAGAAAGCCGTTGATTATTTCGGGAGCGCGTCAGGTCGGCAAGACTTATTCCGCCCTGATGTTTGGGAAAGAGCATTATAAGAACACCGTTTATTTCAGCATGGAAGATTCACGCAACGTTCAGGCAGTATTTGAACGAGATTTAAAGCCTGAACGAATTATCCGTGAATTGTCAGCGCAATCGGGTCAGAGCATTTTTCCCGGCGATACGTTAATTATTCTTGACGAGATACAGGCTTGCGAAAGGGCATTGACGTCATTGAAATGCTTTTGCGAAAGCGCGCCCGAATACCACATAATCGCAGCCGGAAGCCTGCTCGGCGTTGCTATGAACCGTGATAAGTATTCATTTCCTGTCGGCAAAGTTGATATGATTGTGTTGTACCCGCTTGATTTCGAGGAGTTTTTAACAGCAAATGGCAACGCTTCGCTTGTAGGGTTAATACGAGAGTCCTTCGCTGATTTTTCGCCTTTAGTCCCGCATGATATGGCTATGGAATTATACAAGACTTATCTTGTGATCGGCGGTATGCCGCAAGCCTTGTTGGAATATATTGATACAAGTGATTTCAGTTTTGTCGTGGCTGCGCAAAAAACAATAAACGACGCTTATATTGCCGATATGGCTAAATATGCGTCGCCGCATGAAACAATGAAGATAATGGCTGCGTGGGCAAGCATACCCGCGCAGCTTTCAAAAGAAAACCGCAAATTCCAGTATAAAGTTATTAAATCGGGCGCAAGAGCTTATGAATATGAAACATCGCTTCATTGGATGAAATTCGCGGGTATCATTCACAAATGCGTCAGAGCGGCGGAAGGAAAAATCCCATTGACCGCTTATGCGGACAATGATTCATTCAAGATTTACATGATGGATACAGGATTACTTTGTTCAAAATTCGGTATCGCCGCCAACGTTATATTAAGCGACGCGGCTGCTTTCGACGGATATAAGGGCGCGCTTGCGGAAAACTATATTTGTCAATGTCTTGTTAATAACGGGTTTACACCATACTATTGGAGCAGTCCCGGCAAGGCTGAACTAGACTTTGTATTTCAGGATAGCCAGGGTCGCGTCGTGCCGCTTGAGGCTAAGTCCGCCGACAATGTTAAATCAAAAAGCCTGAAACAGTTTGTTTCGCTTTATAAACCCGAATATGCCGTCAGGGTATCGGCAAAGAATTTCGGTTATGAAAACGGAACAAAAAGCATACCGCTTTATGCGTTGTTTTGCTTAACGCCTTGAAGACTCCACAAAAAACTGGTTCCTCCATATCACTGGAATGATGGTAGAATATTGAGGGGATTAATGTGATTTTTTCAATAGCAAACCAGTTTCACAAAAATCAACAGAAATGGCATTATTAACACAACTTTCACAAAAAACATGACAATCATAAGGAGGAGATTTTGTTGATACTTACAGAAATTACTGTCAGAGAATTTGTAGGCGTGCTTTCTTCATCTTCGCCGGCGCCGGGAGGCGGTAGCGCCGCGGCGCTTTCGGGAGCGCTTGGCGCGTCGTTAGTAGCTATGGTGTGTCGCCTCACAATTGGAAAAAAGGGCTTTGAGGAACACGAAGCATTATTGAAATCTTCTCTTGAAAATGCCGATTCTATTGCAAAAGATCTACTCGAAGCCGTTCAAAAAGACACGGAGGCGTTTGATTTCGTAATGGCGGCTTTCGCCCTTCCAAAAGCAACGGATGAGGAAAAAACAATTCGCGCCGCTACAATTCAGGAAGCGCTAAAAGGAGCTGTTTATTCTCCCGAAAATATAGCTGATAAATGCCATAAGGTTTTGGAAATTGCTAATGGAATAATTGATAAATGCAATCCAAACGCAATGAGCGATATAGCCGTAGGAGCTTTGGAGGCATGGACAGGACTACAGGGCGCTGTGTTGAATGTAAGAATTAATCTGCCATCGATAAAAGACACCGAATACGTAAACAGCAAGCAAAAGTGGATCGCGGAAATTACTGGCGAGGGTGAAAGACTATCGGAAGAGATTAAAACGTCAGTATCGAAAAAAATTTAATTAAATTTATAGGAGGAAAAGAATATGTCATTCCCAAGCGATATCGAAATAGCACAAGCGGCAAAGATGGAACCAATAGCGAAGATAGCAAGTAAACTCGACATCAAAGAGGATGAGCTTGAACTATATGGAAATTACAAGGCTAAAGTATCTCCGTCCGTTATGAAAAGACTGAAGGATAAGCCTGACGGCAAACTTATACTTGTTACCGCTATAACGCCAACTCCTGCCGGAGAAGGAAAAACGACGACAAGCGTTGGTCTTGCTCAGGCTTTGCATAAACTTGGCAAAAAAGCCGTCGTTGCCTTGCGCGAACCATCGCTTGGACCAAGCTTTGGCGTCAAAGGCGGAGCTGCGGGAGGAGGATATTCGCAGGTAGTACCAATGGAGGATATCAACCTGCACTTTACCGGAGATTTTCACGCGATAACAACAGCCCATAACTTGTGCGCGGCGATGCTTGACAATCATATTCAACAGGGTAACGAACTCAATATAGACCCAAGAAGGATAGTATTCAGACGCGTTTTAGACCTCAACGAGAGAGCTCTTCGAAAAGTAATAATAGGACTTGGCGGGAAAACCGAAGGCGTTCCGCGCGAGAGCGGTTTTGACATTACTGTGGCGTCCGAAGTAATGGCTATATTGTGCTTGGCGAATGATCTTACTGACCTCAAAGAACGTTTATCAAAAATAGTCTTAGCATATACCTATGAAGGGAAACCCGTTACGGCGGGGGATGTTGGCGCAGCAGGCTCAATGACAGCCTTACTGAAGGACGCAATCAAGCCTAACCTTGTTCAAACCATTGAAGGCGTGCCGGCTTTTATACATGGAGGTCCCTTCGCCAATATCGCTCACGGTTGCAACAGCGTGCAAGCAACAAAGCTCGGATTGAAACTTGCGGAATACACCGTTACCGAATCGGGGTTTGGCGCCGACCTTGGAGCGGAGAAATTCATAGATATCAAATGCCGAACGGCAGGATTAAAACCTGACGCAGTTGTAATAGTCGCTACGATACGCGCGCTTAAAATGCACGGAGGACGCAAAAAAACCGACCTCGGAGTGGAAGACCTTAATGCGCTGGAAGCCGGAATGGCAAATCTTGAAAAACACATAGAAAATACGGGCAAATTCGGACTACCGGTCGTAGTTGCTATAAATATATTCCCAACCGATTCGCAAGCCGAACTTGCTCTTGTTGAAAGAAAATGCAAAGAAAAAGGCGCTTCCGTAGCTTTATCCGATATTTGGGCAAAAGGAGGAGAAGGCGGAATAGACATGGCGAAAAAAGTCATAGAAGCATGTTCAAAGCCTTCCGATTTGAAATTTATGTACGATCTTAATATGTCGCCAAAGGAAAAAATAACCGCTATAGCGACAAAAATCTACGGAGCTGATGGAGTTGTTTTCACCGATCAGGCGGAAAAAGACCTTGCGCTCATTCACGAACTTGGCAAAGACGATCTGTATATATGCATGGCAAAAACGCAATACTCATTCTCTGACGATATGACAAAAGTTGGAAGACCAGTTGGATTCAATGTAACAGTACGCGAAGCAAGGCTTTCCGCAGGTTCCGGATTTATAGTAGCGATGACGGGCGCAATAATGACGATGCCCGGGTTGCCGAAAAAACCCGCCGCATTGACTATTGATGTGGACGAGAATGGCAAAATAACGGGATTGTTTTAACCGTGAAAAGCGCGCATCTTGATGACGCTGGACGACCGGTAATGGTCGACGTCAGTACTAAAATAACGACCCTTCGAGAGGCGGAAGCGGAAGGTATTGTGCGCCTTACGCCCCAAATCTGCGCCGCTATAAGATCAAATAGCGTAAGCAAAGGTGACGTGTTCCGAATCGCTGAAATTGCAGGGATAATGGCAACAAAACGCGCGAATGACATAATTCCATTATGTCACTCGATAAAGCTTGATCATGCAAAAGTGACATGCAGTTTAGACGATGATTCGAGTAGCGTACGCGTTAATTGCGTAGTAAAGGCTTCCGAAGTTACAGGAGTGGAGATGGAGGTCCTTACGGGGGTCTCCGTCTCTTGCTTGACTATTTATGACATGTGCAAGAGCATGGATAAAGGAATAATAATTGAAGGAATAAGGCTATTGCGTAAGAGTGGCGGCAAAAGCGGCGACTACGAGGCGGAGAATATTACAAAAGATAACGGCGTTATTCATAAAACTGAAGATAGTGGAAACGAAAATGACAGAATTATATCCTCGGGAATTCTCACCGTTAGCGACAAAGGTTCACGGGGCGAACGCGAAGACGCCTCAGGTAGAAATCTTGAGGAACTGCTGGTAAACTGGGGCGCGCAAGTGCAACGAAAAGCCATAGTTCCAGATGAAAAAGAAAATATTGCCGCCCAATTGATAGAATGGGCGGATAAGGATAAACTGAAATTGATTCTTACAACCGGAGGGACCGGTTTATCTTCCAGAGACGTAACGCCTGAAGCGTTGCTTCTTGTAGGCGACAGATTAGTTCCGGGGATAGGCGAGTGTATGCGAATAAAGTCAATGTCGCAAACTCCAAATGGAATCCTTTCACGGGGAATTGCCGTAACAAGGGGCAAATCGCTTATAATAGCGTTGCCCGGAAGCGAACGCGGTTCGCGTAGCTGCTTTGAAGCCGTCGAACCGGCGTTGCGTCATGCAATTGAAATACTTAACGATTGGAAAGGCGAATGCGGTAAAGCGCAATAAGATAGAAAAGATTGAGAAGCAAAAAAACAAAAAGAATACTATAGGAGATGATTGTCATACCTTTAATTTCAAGCTTTTTTGGCATTCTTATATACATGTTCAAAGAGAAAAATAGCCCACACCACAAGCCACATGTTCACGCAGTATTTGCGGGAGATAAGATGTCTATTGCAGCAGATGGAGAAATCCTTGTCGGAAAACTCCCACGCAAGCAACAAAAGTATGTAGAGGCTTGGGTTGCTTTGCGGGAAGATGAAATCAATGCTTCATGGATAGCTCTCAACGAAAACAGTGAAGTGATTAAAATTAAAGGTTTGGAAGGCTAATGAAAAGCTTTTATCCGGTCGAAGTCAAGCCGCTTGAACAATACAAGCTTCTTATCACTTTTGATAATAATGAGCGGCGAATATTTGATGTCGCTCCTTATTTGAACGACGATTTTTTTGCGCCACTCCGCAATCCGTCGGTTTTTAAAACCGCAACAATAAATTCTCTGACAGTCGAATGGGCTGGTGGGATTGATATATGCCCTGACGAATTATATTACAATAGTAAAAAGCTATAAAAGCAGGTGATTTTGTAAATGGCAATCTCGTATAAAGACTACTACGAAATTCTCGGCGTTCCACGCGACGCAACCGCCGAGCAAATACGCAAGGCGCACCGAAAGCTTGCTAAAAAGTATCATCCGGATGTCAATAAAGAAGCGGGCGCCGAGCAGAAATTCAAAGATGTCAACGAAGCATACGAAGTTCTGAAAGACCCTGACAAACGCCAAAAATATGATACCCTTGGCGAAAATTGGGAACAGGACTTTACCCCGCCCCCCGGATGGCAAAATATGCGCGGCGGCGGAGATTTTGGAGGCGGATTCAGCGACTTCTTCAAGACTATTTTTGGCGCCTTCAATATGGGTGGATTCGGCGATGATGGATATGAAAGAGTTTTTCAGTCCCAACCGCGAGTACGCGATCAGGAAGTTGTCATGTCTATTTCGCTTGAAGATATTTTTGCGGGCGGAACAAAGACAATAACTATGTCTACCGGACATAATTCAAAAATACTAAATGTAAACCTTCCAAGGGGCATAACCGACGGCTCAAGAATAAAGCTTTCCGGGAAAGCCCCAAACGGAGGAGATTTGTATATAACTATTCAAATACAACAAAATCCGAGATATGAAGTGAATGGAAACGATTTGACTAAAAAGTTAATTGTTGCTCCCTGGGAAGCTGTTATCGGCAGCAATATATCGGTTGAAACTCCAACGGGAGAAGTGAAAATGAAGCTTCCTGCCGGAACTCAAAACGGTCAAAAATTGCGCTTGAAAGGTAAAGGGCTGCCAAAAAGAGCGGAAAACGAATCAGGCGATCTATACGTGAGAATTGAAATCGCCGTTCCGCAAAAAGTTAGCGAGCGCGAAAGGACGTTGTGGGAAGAGTTGGGCAAGGTGTCATCATTTAATCCAAGAGATAAAGAAATTGGGGGGTAAATGATACTAGGTATAGGTTTGGATATTTGCAGTATTTCCCGTATAGAGCGCGCAATAAAATGCGACCGTTTTGTGAACAGGATATTTCACAAAGCTGAAATCGAATATGCGACGACAAAAGCGAAAGCGGCAGCCAGCTATGCGGTTGCTTTTGCCGCGCGGGAAGCTTTCTGTAAAGCTGCATCAATTTCAATGTATGAAGTGGTTTTTGGCAAAGATGTCTGGATAGAAAGGGATGAAAACGGAAAACCGGCTATTATGTTATCCGAAAAGATCAAAGATAAATTATCTCGTCAAGGAGAATTAAATTTTCATATAAGTTTATCTCATGAAAAAGATATAGCAGCCGCTTATGTGATAATTGAAAAATTATGAGAAGAAAACGCGTTGACTGGGAAAAGGAAATACGTAAAACTGAAGAAATACGCATGAGGGGATTTAAGATCTCAATATTGGGATTTGCTATTGCTGTTTTGTTCCTTTTTGGGGCAAGTCGCATAAACACTGACGCTTCTTTTATTTCACACACAATAATGATTGGGTGCTTTATAGCCGCAACAATTGTCCTTGTATTTACATTAAGAAGAAGAGCCAAAAAATTAGAACAAATAAGAGATGAGGAACATGAAGAACAGAAATGAAGTATTTGAGTCCTTTTCTCACTCAGAACAAAACACTATTGAGCATGGAGTAAGCATTGGAAATTTAATCCGTCCAGGGATTTGCATACTTTTCTATGGCGAATTGGGATCCGGAAAAACTGTTTTTATTCGAGGTATATGCGAAGCTCTTGGTATAGAGAATAAACTGGTAAGAAGCCCATCTTTTACGTTAGTTAACGAGTATAAAGGCATTTATCCGGTTGCGCACGCCGACTTGTATAGACTCGAAGGCGACAAAAACGCTATAAGACTTTTAGCATTAAACGAGTACATTAACGACGGTTACGTATTGCTTGTCGAGTGGGCGGAGAACGGAGATTTTCACATGGAGAACATTCTAATGATCAATATTGAAACTGACAAAAATAATACAAATATAAGAAGATTCGTTTTTTCAGCTACTGGAGAAAATGCCAAACACGCTTTAGCTGAATTTGCGAGAACATTGCAATGAAGGATATTTTACTTGCTGTAGATTGTTCGTTGCGTTATACAGGGATTGCCGTAGCAACGGAAATCAATGAAAATCTGGAAATGATGTCGGAGCTGAATGCTGATATAGGGCGTAAACAAGCTACAGAATTACCGGCTTTAGCCCTAAAGACAATAAAGGATTCCGGGATAACAACCAAAGAAATAACTCATGTTGCCGTAACGAACGGACCGGGATATTTTACCGGCGTTAGGATTGGGATGTCATGGAGCGCGGCTTTCGCTTTCGGTATTGGGGCGGATATGGTACAGGTTGGAACTTTAGAAGCTATTGTGTTGTCAAGTGATAATAAAATCCCATCAATATTTCTTGTTTACGCTGGCAGGAATTCCGTTTACGCAATCTCGGAAGGGTTCCCTGTCAATTTAAGAGCTGCGGAATATGATCTGGATTATATTGCTCAATGGGCGGCAACATATAAAGATATTAACTTTCGGATATTTGCGGATAACATCGAAAAAATCACGATCCCATCATTACCGGATTTACAAATAATCGCGCCTAAAGTCTCAAATGTCGCCCAAATAGCGTGGAATAGGCGGGAAAGCTGTTCTATTTCCCCTTTTGAACTTAGAGCTAATTGGTGCAGAGACCCTGTTTAGCAGGTTTATTCTCTTCAAATAGAATATCTTGTGCAGGTTGCGATAGATTTGCCTTCGCTTTAATATTATCAATTTTTACAAAGACATCTAAAATCTCGGAATCAAACTGAGTTCCTGAGTTTTCATTCATAATCTTTATAGCTTCGTCATGTTCCTTTGCTTTTCTGTATAAACGATCCATTACAATGGCTGAATACGCGTCAGCAATGCACATTATTTTGGACGCTAAAGGGATTTCATTGCCAAATAATCCATAATACCCTTTTCCATCAATTCTTTCATGATGATAAAGAATCCATTCGCTAATTGCATCGAATCCCTTCATATTTTTAATGATTTGTATGCCTATCTTAGGATGCTTTTTCATTATTGACCATTCATCATCAGATAAATGGGACGGCTTATTCAGTATTTCTTCTGGTATCCCTAATTTACCAATATCATGCATTAAACTCGCGTATTCAAATTTAAGCCTGCTAATCTTTGTTGAAATATGTTTTGGAAGATTATCAAAAATTAAAAGTCCTATGTATCTTACATGCAAAGAATGCCCTTTAAGGTATTTATCTTTTGCTTCAATCATGCTTATCAGTGAATGTATAACTTGCATGTCTACTTCATGAAGACAATTCACAAGCCGTATATTCGATATTATCCCAATATTAACAATAACGCTTCCAAAGAATAATAGAACTCCAATAATTCTGATATTATTAAAATTAGTTCCAAGCAATATTGATGTTCCGATAAAAGAATGGCATGTAAGTAAAAAAACCATAAGCACTAGAAACATCCTCAATATGAGTTTAGTTTTCTTATCAATCG
>Ga0099364_10002568_pt1 | contig 28847 bp, 26 predicted proteins | sample TergutTh196P3_FD_73070 | JGI IMG/M metagenome (GOLD analysis project Ga0099364, IMG submission 73070) | Microcerotermes parvus P3 segment gut microbial communities from Pointe-Noire, Republic of the Congo - Th196 P3 | ecosystem: Host-associated > Arthropoda: Insects > Digestive system > Gut ...
CCGGCAAAAATTACACCCGTAACTAAAAGCAATGCAAAACAGAGAAAAATAATTTTTTTAAACATAATACCTCCAAAATGTAAAAAAAAGAGACCCCCCATATTATTAATTATATATATTAATCAAAAAAAAACAATAGTTTTTGTAATTTGATATTAGAGTTTTCCACAACTTTTCCACAAGTTGGAACCAAATAAAACTACAAGGGGAGATTTTCCCCATAATTACAAAAATTCATTTGCAGAAAGTAACTAAACTGTGTTAGAATTCTTATAAACTACTAAGCAAGGAGCATACAAGGTTAATGAAACCCCTAATTAACAGCATAGTTGTTGCAGTTACAGGCACAGAAGCCTCTGTTTTGGCAGCCAAATACGGCATAGTCATGGCAAAGCAATACCATTGCAAACTGACAGCGGTTTATGTCGTAGACACCGCAACCATAAAACAGCTTACTCTTAGCAAGATCTTTATTCAGGAAGAAGGTACAGAATATGAAAAAAGCCTTGAAACAAACGGCAGCCGCTACCTTGCCTTTGTAGAAGAACTTGCCAAAGCAAAAGGCGTAAAAGTGGATAAAATAATGCGCAAAGGAGCAATTTACACAGAAATTCTAAGCGTTGCCGATGATAAAAGCGCAGATTTAATCTTACTTGGCGGCTGGGAAAAAGATACAAAAACAAGGGATATTATAGGACACTCCCACAGAGAAATCATGGCAAACGCAAAATGTTCAGTTATACTTGTTAAAGAACCGGATATAGATCAAATTTATAAAAAAATATAATTATGGAGATTAAATTATGAGAATAGCGATAGTAAGCGCACCTGCCGTAAGAAAGCAACCGCCTGATTATGTAAAAGCCCTTGTAAAAGGAATGGAGTCCATGGGACATCGCGTAGATATTATCGATGCATGGACAGAAGATGGAATGAAACTCCCCGCCTACGAATATATCGCAGTAGCCGCCGAGCCCGCCTCATTATTTTCCGGAAAAATAAATGATAAGATTTCCCGCTTGTTAGCCGCCGGCAGTTCTGTTGCCGGAAAGAAAAGCGCCGCCTTTATAAAAAAGAGCGGATTATTCAGCAGCCGCGCCCTTACCAATTTAATGAAAGCCATGGAAAAAGAAGGCATGGTAGTCAACTGGAGTGATCTTTTACTAAACACCGCTCATGCACAAGCACTAGGCAAAAGAATTGGCGCGTAACGGAATCCCGCCTGTCACATCCTCCAACGGTTCCGTCAACACCTCAGTCCTCCCATTAACAACAGCAATCGTATGTTCCCAATGAGCGGAAACTTTTTCATCTCTTGTAACAACAGTCCATTGATCATCAAGAACATCAATATCTCCCGTCCCAATATTGATCATTGGTTCTATTGCAAAGACCATACCATTATTCATTTTTGGATTTGCACCATGCGGATAATTTGGCACCTGCGGATCTTCATGTAACGCAAAACCCACTCCATGACCGCAGTATTCATGCACAATACCATAACCATGCGCCTTAGCGTGAGTTTCCACCGCGCGGGAAATTTGCAAAAGCCTGTCCCCCGCTTTTACCGCGGCAATACCTTTGTACAAACATTCATTTGTAACAACATTCAGCTTATGCACTTCATCACTCACCTTGCCGACTTCTATACTGACAGCCTGATCACTAATAAAACCCTCAAGATCGATACCGCAATCCAGCGAGACTAAATCCCCTTCACGGATTTTCCGTTTAGAAGGAATACCATGAATAACCTCATCGTTAATCGATATACAAATTGCGGCGGGATACACAGCCCTCTTTAATTTGTAACCAAGAAAAACAGGACGCCCCCCCGCTTTTTTTATCCAATCCCTCACCCACATATCGATATCAACCGTTTGGATACCAACTTTAACAAGAGGAATAAGCTCACGGTACATTGCAGAAAGCATTTTACAGGACTTTCTTATACCGTCAATTTGTTTTTCATTTTTTAACCGAATCATAAATTTCCATACATTCTAACCATATTTCCTTATCCACCTGAGACTTCAACCTTAATCTTACTATATTTTTAAGATAAGTTTCAATTTCTATCGTAAACAATTTAAAATAAGGCCGACGGCGCTCTTCGCCAAGAACCTGGGCTATCAACTTAAAAGCCTCAAAAGAATGACCCTGTTTGTCCAATTCCTCGCCCAAAATATACTGACAATCCAGCCAATCCTCTCTATCCATATATTCTTCCAGGCGGAAACCCAAACCGCCATTCCTACGCCACACAGTAATTGCCTCTTCTTCTTCCAGATGAAGCAGCAAAAAAAATATCAATTTAGACTGACTAACAGGATCGTCCTGTTCATTTAACCAAGTCCGATAATCAAACGCGGATTTTTTAACAAAACGCGCATAAATCTTATCATACTCAAAACGACGTTCCGGACTAGAAAGCACCTCATAAGCGGAAATAAGCTTCCGCATCTTTTCCGCCCCCGCAACCCCCACAATATCAGGATGCAGCTTTTTAGCCTTTTCACGGTACGCCTTTTTTATCTCCGCACTTGTTGCGCCTTGTTTTACACCAAGTAAATCGTAGTGGTTAGTCACTTTCTTAAGTTATCAAGCAAGACATAAATGGCTGTCAGCCAAAGCCATTATTGCTTCTTTGCTTAAATCACGATACTGGAAAGCATACATAATATCATCCATTAATTTAGATTGCATATTAAACCTTAATCTTTTTGTCAAGCCTTCTTCTTCATTTTTTTTATTTGTCTTCTTTACTACATAATGCAACATATTAACAAAAATAATATATGCTATTCTTGTATTAAATGACGAAGTTGATATGTTAGCTGTTCTAAACGGCATAAGTTTTAGTATCCAAAAACATAGCAATGCACCTTCATAGACTTCTCCCATTTTCATCTCATTATGGTAAATATGAAAATAAACCCGCCTTTTTTCAATTCTATTAAAAATTTCATATAATATAGGTCTGTTGATATTTATATCACCTGTTTTGCTTACACCAGAAACCGCAGTTACAACATTTTGTAAATAACTTTTTAGTTTACCAAGCCATACTTTTAATGCACTTGAATCAATAGGTGTAAAAATATCGAATTCTTCCGGTTTATTTGCCATATTTTATTTATACCTCTGTATTGCGGATACAATTTCATCACCGTATGGGGTTTTTCTAAAATCAGCCTCCTCTGACAATAGAGCATCAAAGATGGTTTCATCTTCCCTTCTGAGTTTTTCATTGTGTCTTTCTTTTTGCTGTTTTAAGTAATCTTGGTATGATTCCTCTGTAAAAATTTCATCATCAAGACTCACCCAATCTGACATCTTTTCCTCCTTGTAGCACTAAGTACCTTTTCTAGCACCTTAAACATACATCAACTTCAATATTGAGGCATAATTTTTATAGGGGAATATCTGAAATTCCCTAAGCGGATCAAGGGCATTGATCGGCACCTTGTCCCCTCTCATTCAAGGCACCTCACATTGGCTTAGGTTAGCCGTGATGGCTACATATATTATATCGTAGGGGCGTATTTTTACAACCCCCCACATAGTTAAATTCTAGTCCAGATTAGGTATATGTCAAGTCAACACACGGGTTTTGAGCGGCACACACTCACCCCTAGCCTATGTAATTATGGGGAAATATACCAATGTAACTATTCAAAGCCCAGATTAATTATTATAATAACTATAGATTTTCTCAGGAGCTAATATGAAAATTTTTAAAAAACTGTCTTCAAAAAACCTATTTGTGTTTAATTTAGTCCTTTTAGGGACTATTTTTGGCTTTTCCTTGGCATTTGTGTCATTTTCCTGTTTTACCCCGGGTGGCAGCGGAGCAAGGGTTCAAGCTCAGGAAAGTACGGTAGTCATACCGGAAAATGCGCTTGCAGTTGCGGAAAGCCTACAAACCGCCTTTAACAGCGTTTCAGAAAAAATGCTGCCATCGGTTGTTGAGCTAAAAACCGTTTCCGTAAGACGGCAGCAGACACCCAATTTTAACGGCATTCCGTGGGAATTTTTCTTTGGCCCGCGTGACCGTGGACAAAATGGCCCGGAAAGGGAATACCGTTCTCAGGGACTTGGTTCAGGGATAATAGTCCGTTTTAAAGACGGCACTTATTATGTGCTTACCAATAACCATGTTATAGAGGATGCCTCTGAAATCAGAGTTGCCACCAGAGAAGGCAAGGAATATCCCGCAGAAGTTGTCGGCAAAGATGAGCGTAAAGATCTTGCAATGGTCTCTTTCAAAACCACAGACTCTTACCCGCTTGCCACCCTTGGGGATTCTGACAAAGTAGCTGTAGGAGATTGGGCAATAGCCATTGGCAACCCACTTGGCGAACAATTTTCATTTTCTGTAACGATGGGCATAGTAAGCGCAGTTGGCAGAACAGGCGGCCCCGGCGGCAATATAAATGATTTTATTCAGACCGATGCTCCAATCAATCAAGGTAATTCCGGCGGCCCGCTTGTAAATATTCGTGGAGAAGTAATTGGCATTAATACATGGATTGCAAGTAATATTTCCGGCGGCGGCAATGTCGGCCTTGGTTTTGCAATTCCCGTAAATAACGCCAAAAGAGCCATTGATGAATTTATAGAAACAGGCACCACAACTTACGGCTGGCTTGGCGTTTCATTACTTGAACCCAACAGGGACATTGCATCCGCTCTTGGAATTGAAAACAGGCGCGGCGCATTGGCCTCTCATGTATTTCTTGGCTCTCCCGCTGACACAGGCGGAATAAGAGCCGGTGACTTTATCACACATGTAAACGGCAGAGAGGCAAGAGGCGTTCAGCAGCTTCAAATGCTTGTTGGAGACCTAAGAGCCGGAGACAGAGCAACCTTTACAGTAATCAGAGACGGACAATCAACAGATATTCAAGTCCGCATAGAAGCGCGCACAGATCAAGCTGCAGCTGACAACAGAAGACTCTGGCCGGGCGTTACAGCCGTTCCAATTACACCTCAAGTCAGACAACAGATGGAACTTGCAGAAGATGCAAAGGGACTTTTTGTAGCACAAGTTATTTCAGGAAGCCCCGCAGACATTGTTGGTTTACGGCAAGGTGATATTATAACATCGATTAATGGCATAAATATAGAAAACATTGCGGGCTTCTACAGAACATTACGCGAAAGAACTTCCAGTGAGTTGTGGTTTGGAATTCAACGCGGCGGCTCTGAAGTTGAATCGCTTAGATTTAAGAGATAACGGACAAGGTCACAAATCCAATCTGTAAACATGACGTTTAGCGCGGTTGTGATCGTAATTAATAATATCCGTATTAAAGCGGCGTTCTGCTTCTAATGTAGAAGGCGGGCCATGTCCGGGCAGTACAATATAATCACCGGGAAGAGATAAAAGACGGCTGCGCAGGTTATTCATCTGCGTAGCTGCCCCATAAGTGCTTGCAGTACTGCCCACCAACCCCGCAGTAAGTACATCTCCTGTAAAAAGAAGATTATCAATTTTATAAACAACAGAATCTGAAGCATGACCCGGAATAGAAATAACCTCTATATTAAAACTATCAATTTTAATTTGATCTCCATCTTTTACCATAATAGTTTTATGATCCATTATGGTATGGTTTACAGCATAAACATCTGCATTATAAATTCTTTTTAATGTCCGTAAACCGCGCACATGACTTAGATGATCATGAGTTACTAAAATTGCTTTTAGATCAAAATTATTTTTTTCAATGGCTTCCAGCGTATATTTTTCCATATTGCAGGGATCAACAATAATTGCTGCCGGCATTACTGTTTTATCAGGAACCTGCGGAAGCTGCCATTCATCTTCTCCAAGAATGTAACAATTACAAAAACCATAAGAACAGTATTGGTAAAATAATTTCATATCAGGACTCTTCCAGTTCAAACACCGCTTCCGCAGTATTTGAAGATTTAAATATTACATCTTCCTGCTTTGCACTGGCAAAATAAACCTGTTTTAAATTACAGTTTATATAAGTAGATTTAATAATATCCGCACTTATAAATCTTGAGTTATACAAATTGGAATTATTAAATGAAGTATCAAAAATAGATGCGCCTTCAAAATTAACATGAACAATTTCTGAATCTGTAAAACTACAGCTATGAAAACTCCCCCCCGCAAAAGAAACAAATTGAGTATCAGATTTATCAAAACTACAATTAATAAAACCGGCAAAATCAAAAAAACTCATTCTAATTTTTACACCGGTAAAATTACACTGAAAAAAAGAAGCGTCCTTAAAATTACACCCATAAAAATGCCGGTTAGAAAAATCGATATTTTCAAAACGCATACCGGCAACAGTCAAGTCTTTAATTACCGAGGTCTTTTCTATATACCCACAAATCCGTTCATATTCCTGCACAGGGTTTGCCTGATGAGTAAAACACAAATTATTACCAGTAATTGCGGGCTTTCCGCACCCTGCGGCACACGGATTTATCTTAAACATTATTTATAATACCACATTTTTGCCTTTACAGCCAGTCCCTATGCGGTGTCCCTATGGGTGTCAGTCACCGTGTAAAATACCCCAATATTTCACAATATACTCACCTCGCGCAGAGGCGCTGAAACGCAGAGCTCGCGGAGAAATACAATAGTAGGGAGAGATTTATGGATTCGTACAACAACTATGGTGCTCTAGGCTATCAAATAAGGGGCAGCGATATTTATGATACCAACAATGGTATGAGGAAAAGAAGAGGCATGCTCAAGGTTTACAACGACTTTTCAATGATTTTATTTCACCTTCTAACAATTTCTTGCCATGTCCAGTATGCGGGAAAAAAAAGTACAAGAACTATATATGGAAATTATTTTAACGCAGACACTTGTCTGCTCTCCAATCCGCGCTCAATCCGTGTAAATCAGCGTTAAATGGTGACCCCCGCCTGTGGAAAATAATATTCAAATTAATAATTCTAATCTTTTAGCAATATCTAGAAAATAATTTTCTATCAAGTTACGGTCAATTTCTATAATTAATATAGGGTCATCCAGAAAAGAGCAGACTCTTACAAGGTTTTTACCAAGCTCTAAATAATTTATTGGATAATCAAATTTTTGCCGGGCTTTTTTTAGTAAGTCCATAAAATCAAACTTGTATTTTTGATTCAGCATATAAAGATCAAAGTAATCCCGCCCACGAGCCTGCTGTGTAAGTATGAAAGCTTTATTTACTGCAATATCCAATGCGCTATCAATTTTCAAATTACCTTTTTCAATGCCTTTTTCCAGTCTAATAAAAGGATAATATGTAAATTCTACTTTTAAATCCTGCTCATTATCATAAGATAAGAAGAAAATATTGCGGTTAAAAGATTGGGTATATTGAATTTGTTTTGCCCCGATTTTCTTTTTCTGTGTTGTCAAAAATAAATTTAAATCGGCGGGGTCTATCTCTGTCTCGGAAAAAAAATCCAAATCTTCGGAATAGCGGTGTTGCAAATAATACTCGCTTAATGCTGTGCCGCCGGAAAAATAAAACTTGCTGTATAATTCATACTGAGAACAAAAAAAATCCAAAAAACATTTTTGATGTGAATTAAGCAGGCTTTTTGTCATATAGTATGTACTCCAGAAATTTTCGGGTGTAATTATCTATATTCAAAACAGGTATATATTTTTCTAGCAGAGTGCGTTCGATTTTTTCACCTTCGTTTAAGCCGTAATTTAATTGTTGCTCCAGTTTCCAAATTGTGTATTTTTCTGGATTTTCCTTCAGGCTTTGTGTACTGGTAGACCAATTACGCATATTTTCTCCTATGTTTATTATACTTGATTAGCTAAAATGAGGCAACCAGACATCCGCCGTATTGTCACCATTTTAATGGCACCGTGGGCTAGTATATGCCGTTTTAATGGCACTGGCCGCGGTTTACGACGTTTTGCCGTAGACAAAATGTAGGGGCAGCTTTGCTGCCCCGTAAACCGCAGAGATATGCGACGTTTTAATACCGCATATCGTGGGCTAGTATACGCCATTTTAATGGCACTGGCCGCGGTTTACGACGTTTTGCCGTAGGCAAAATGTAGGGGCAGCTTTGCTGCCCCGTAAACCGCAGAGATATGCGACGTTTTAATGTCGCATATCGCATGACTAGTATATGCCGTTTTAATGGCATATACTAGGGTATGTGTTGGCATTGCGGAACACCAATAACCTTACCCCACCCAATAGGCCGATCAGCCAGGTGCGATGACTGCGGGAAAGATCTGCGGTCTTGCAAGAACTGCCGGTTTTTCCTGCCCGGTTCTAGGGGGGATTGCAAGGAAAGCGGGGCTGAGCCGCAGCCGGATAAGGAACGGGCTAATTTTTGCGATTGGTTTGCATTGGATGAAAAGTACCGCTCAAAAACTGAAGGACAGTCAAAAGAGCGGGAAAAAGCGGAATCTGCCAAGGCGGCATTTGACAACCTTTTTAATTAATATGAATAATTCACCTATATTATTTATTGATTCAGGAATTGGCGGACTCCCCTACTGCATGGATTTTCTTCAAAAAAATCCACAGGAAACAGCTTACTACCTTGCCGACAACAAAAATTATCCTTACGGCCCGCGTACAAAAGAAGAATTAATATCGATACTAACCGCACTTGTAGAAAAACTTATTAAATTGATACAGCCCAAAATAATTGTCCTGGCGTGTAACACCGCAACAATTGCAGCATTGTCTGATCTTAGAAAATTGTTCCCTGATATGTTGTTTGTGGGTACAGTGCCGGCCATAAAACCCGCAGCCATTGCATGTAACAATGGAAAAGTAGGCGTACTTGGAACAGAACGCACCATAGAAGAAATAAACAATCTTGACCTTGCAGAAAAAACTTGTGAAATTTTTGGAATAGCCGCACCTGAACTTGTTGATTTTATTGAAATGCATTATGACGATTCAGAAAAAACGGATATTGTAAAAAAATACATAAAACTTTTCCGTGAAGCAAGCGTAGATACCATCGTGCTTGGCTGCACTCATTTTTTATTTTTACAGGAAGAATTCCAACAGGAAGCTTCTCCTGATTTATCAGTTTTTGATTCCCTTGCCGGAATTTCTAAACGCATTGAATTTTTATTGGATGAAAATAACTCCGCACTCCGTGCAGAAAAACCCGGGCAAAATAAACTTTTACTTACAAGCGCAAAAAATGTAAACCCTTTCTGGGAAAAGCGGGCGCAAAAATTACAGTTTAATCTGGAAATTCTAGAATTATGAGTACAAAAGTTGTAAAAGGACTGGTAATTAGAGGGTCTCGTAATATTTTAACAGTTAGGGCAGAGACAGAAGACGGCACAAAAGAGCTTGAGTGCCGCATAAAAGGAAAAGTTCTGCAAACAGATGAAGAAACTTACAACCCCTTTGCGCCCGGGGACTGGGTCACCGTAGAGCTTACAGAACAAAACAGCAGCACCGCCCTTATTCTTTCTTTAGAAAAGCGGCAGAATTATTTTTCCCGTTTTAACCAAAAAGAATCGGCAAGCCAAATACTGGCGGCAAATATCGATCTTGTTCTTTGCGTTACAACACCCGTCTCTCCCCCATTCCGTCCACGGTTTATAGACAGGATACTTTTACAAGCGGATATTGCAAACATAGAACCAGTCATTATCTGCAATAAAATGGATCTTGAATATGATGATATCGATATTGATGAACGGATAGAAGATTATAAAAACATAGGCTTCAAAGTAATTTTTGTATCTTCCAAAACAGGGGAAGGTCTTGATAAACTCCGCAATGAGATAGAAAACAAAACAAGTATGCTGATAGGACAATCCGGCGTGGGAAAATCCAGTTTAATAAACGCACTGTTGCCGGGATTAAACATAAAAGAAGGCAAACTTAATGAAAAATATGACAGAGGCGTTCACACAACAACCATGTCTTTTATGGTTGATCTATCAGAAAAAACAAAATTAATTGATACACCGGGGGTTAGAGTATTTATTCCGGATGGAATAAAAAAAGATGAGGTAATTCTACACATGAAAGAGTTTGCGCCTCTTGCCGGAAAGTGCAGTTTTGGGCTTTCATGTTCGCATAAAACGGAGCCGGGGTGTAAAATCATGGAAGCTGTAGCGGCAGGCGTAATACATGAAGACAGATATGAAAGTTTTTTACGGATTGCGGAAGATATAGAGGGGAATATCAGTGAATATTGACAAAGCCGCTCTTATAGAAAAATCGTTAAACCTTTTGGAATATCCGCAAATTATGGAAAAAGCCGCAGGTTATGCGCTAAGCACAGAAGCCGCTGAAATTATTAAAAATTCAAAACCACTGTTTGATGAAAGCGTAAACCAAGAAAAAGAAAAAGTCCGTAAAATTTATGAGTTAAAGAAAGGCAATACAGAAGAACCCAAAGAATGGCTGCCCTCAATTGGGTTTTTAGTTCCAAAGATTGAGGTTGAGGGCATGGTATTGGATTTGGATGAGGCTCATGCGGTTGGGTTGTTTATTGAAAGAGGGATTAAACTGTTTGATTGGGTTTTTAAGAATAATGAAGAGGACAAAATAGTTAAAAATGTTTCTACTGAAATTTTTAGGATTATTGATAAAGAGGGAAACCTGCGTGATCTTCCCGCATTGCGGGCTATAAAGAGGCGAATTGAAAATTTGGAGAAAGATTTAAAGGCAGCGGTTTCGCGGTATTGCGGAGAAGAGGAATATAAGCGGATGCTGCAGTCCCCCATTCCTTCACAGAGGGATGGCAGGGCGGTAATTGCTGTTAAATCAAATTATCGCGGAAGAATAAAGGGGATAGTACATGAGTCATCTTCATCAGGTCAAACTGTTTTTATTGAACCTTTGGATGTTGTAGAAAAAAATAATGATATTATTTTAGAAAAAAGAAACCTTGATGCGGAAATTCAAAAAATAATGCGGGAACTGACAGAAAAAATATCAATACATTCAAAAGAAATAAAAAAATTCCATGCCAAAACAATTGAATTGGAATGTTTAAGAACAAAGGCTTCTTATTCAATAGCAACAAAAGGGTACTTTGCCAAAAACATTGTCAATAATAATGAAACCCTGCTCTTTAACAAAGCTAGGCATCCGCTTTTAAAAAAGCCGGTTCCAATCAATATAGAAATGAAAAGCAATACCCGCACTATGATTATTACAGGTCCAAACACAGGCGGAAAAACAGTAGCCCTCAAAACTTTAGGGCTGCTCTGCATGATGAATCAAAGCGCTCTTGCTCTTCCCCTTGAAGCCGGCAGTGTTCTTCCAATCTTTGACGGAATCTACGCCGACATTGGAGATGAGCAGTCTATCGATCAATCATTATCTACATTTTCCGCTCACATTACAAATATTTCCGCCATTACAAAATACGCCACAGAAAAGTCATTGGTTCTTTTAGATGAGCTTGGTTCCGGCACAGACCCGGAAGAAGGCGGAGCTATTGCTATGGCAATACTGGATTATCTAATTGAAAAAAACTCCAGAATGATTGTTACAACGCATCACGGTATTTTAAAACATTACGGCTATACAAGGCAGGGAGTGGAAAACGCATCTGTAGAGTTTGACTCACAAACATTATCGCCCACTTATAAAATAATTGCGGGGCTTCCCGGAGAAAGCAGGGCTATTGATATTGCCGCAGCAAACGGGCTAGACAGAATAATTGTAGAAAAAGCGCGAAGATACATCGATGAAGAAAAATCCGATGTTTCTGAAATGATAAAAGGTCTTGAACAAAAACAAAGGGAACTTGCAGGTATTGAACAAAAAAGTGCCGCAGAACAAAATTTGTTAAAAGAAGAAAAAAGAAAAGCTGACTTAAAAGAACTTCAGCTGCGGCAAAAAGAAGCGGAATTAAAACGCGAGCATATTGGAAAGCTTAACATTTTATTGGGAGAAAGCCGTAAAACTTTAGAAAATCTTGTCCGTGAAGTAAAAGAAGGTGAGCTTACCCGTGAAAAAACACTCAAGGTAAAAGAATTTTTAAACGAGCTTGCCCGCAATGTAGACAATGAACGCGCCGCCCTTGATAATGAAGAAATTGCCATTAGGGAACAACTGCTTGAAAATGAAGTTAAATTTACAGAAGGCATGGAAGTACTTGCCGGGAAAACAAAACAGCGCGGGGTACTCCTGCGGCTCGACAAAAAAAATACAGCCGGCGCCTCATGGATTGTAAAAGTTGGGTCATTAAAAGTAAGTTTCCCGGAAAAAGATTTAGTCCCAGCAGACCCATCAAAAAAGGAAAAAACCGGCAAGGCATCGATCTCATGGTCGGCTGATGTAAGTGTTTCAAATGAGGCGGTTTACGAGCTTATGGTAAGAAAAATGAAGCTTGAAGAGGCCTTGGAAGCCGTCCGCCGCCAAGTGGATGCCGCCATGTTATCAGGGTTAAAGAACTTTGCCATTATCCACGGGAAGGGGCACGGCATCCTGCGGAGCGGAATCCACGACTATCTCAGAAACAGCCCCGCAGTGGCGGAATTCCACTTTTCAAGGCCGGAAATGGGCGGTTTTGGAAGAACTGAAGTGGTATTGCATTAAAATATATTTTCATTTAATATGAGAATATTATGAGACCTGATAACAGTAAAAACAGCGTCCTAGTTGTAGACGATGAAAAACAAAATCTGGAAACTCTTACCAGGATTTTAAGTCCGGATTATACCGTTTATACGGTAAAAAATGGACAGGATGCATTGAAAATAGCAAAAAGACATTTACCCGATGTTATACTTCTTGATATTCTAATGCCGGACATGGACGGGTTTGAAGTTTTTAAAATAATTAAAGATGATGAACAAGTAAGCAATATTCCCATAATTTTTGTTACAGCACTTGGGAATCCGGAAGATGAAGAAAAAGGCCTGGCTATGGGAGCTGTCGATTATGTCGTAAAACCTTATAATCCCGCGTCCGTCAAACTGCGAGTGCATCATCAAATTCAAATAATTAATCAAATTGAAACAATAAAACAACTTAGCACAATAGATCCGCTTACAAGAATACCAAACAGACGGAGTTTTGATTACAGACTTTGCCTGGAATATGATCGTTCAAAAAGAGATAAAACACCACTTAGCCTTCTTATGCTTGATATTGATAATTTCAAAAAATTCAATGATACATACGGCCACTTACAGGGAGATGCGGTGCTGCAGGTAGTTGCAAAAACAATTGAACAGGCGCTTAGACGATCTTTGGATTTTGTTGCACGATGGGGCGGTGAAGAGTTTGTAGCAATTCTTCCTGATACCGATACAAAAGGCGCTTACAATGTTGCAGAAAATATTCGTAAAAATATTGAAAAAGCCGCTGTCCCATGTCATAAAGGCAAAGAAACAAAAGTAACCGTAAGTATTGGCTTAAATACATGTATCCCTATGCAAAATAGCTCAGCAAAAGATTTTTTTAATGGGGCGGACAAAGCGCTTTATAAAGCAAAAAAAACCGGGAAAAATAAAGTACATATTTATAAATCGATCTAATCCATTCCTGCACCCAATGCTTTGGGAGCTGTAGAGTTACGGCTAAATACAACAAGTGTAATCAGCGTTATTAAAAAAGGCATCATATTAAACATTTCTGACGGAAGAAAAGAAAGCCAATCAATATTTATTATGTTTACGGCAAAACTTGAAGATAATCCAAATAAAAAACTGGCTCCTAAAATACCTAAGGGAACCCATCTTCCAAAAGAAACAGCGGCAAGAGCTATAAAACCTTTACCGTTAATTGCATTTACTGTAAATTGAATATCCTGCGTAAGAACAAGACACGCACCCGCAAGCCCTGCAAGCAAGCCGGAAATTATTATTGCGGTATATCTAAGCCTTGTAACATTAACCCCGGCAGAAACAGCAGCCTGCGGATTTTCACCGGCGGCGCGCAGTCTAAGCCCCCACGGGCGTTTGTAAATAAAAAACCACGCAAGCGCCAAAATAATTAAAGCTATCCAAATTGTAGGGTAAATCCCAAACAAACCGGACATCATGCCCATTCTGTAATTAGGAGTGCGATCCATGCGGAATAATACCTGACAAATAAAAACAGTCATTCCGTTAGAAAGAAGATTAATGCCTGTTCCGGAAATAATCTGATCCGCTTTTAATGAAACAGAAGCAAACGCATGAAGTAGTGAAAGCACGCCGCCGGCTATCGATGCAAAAATTAATGCAAGCGGAATTGAAAAACCTATACTAGATTCCAGTAGCACATGAGTAATTGCCGCAGTCATGGCTCCTATTGCCATAAGTCCTTCAAGAGCGATATTTACAACCCCGGATCTTTCACAAATCATCCCTCCAATAGCGGCAATTAAAATGGGCGCAACAATCATCAGTGTAGTTGAAATCATAGTGCTTTTTTATTCCTCCATGATCGTAATGATAAAAAGACAACAACCAGCCCCATAATAATTGTAGCTATTTCCATTGGTATTTGCCGTGACTGCATAAGAGGCTGCGCGGATTTTAACATTCCAAAAAGAAAACCCATTACCGCTATTCCTATGGCGCTACAGTTTCCTGCTAACGCTACTGCTATTCCATCAAATCCGTAATTGTCAAATGAAACAAGTATCCGTCCGTAATTAAAAACACCCAAAGAAACTAGCGCTCCCGCAAGCCCCGCAAACGCTCCTGCAATCAACATAGAGACAGTGATATTACGCTCCACGCTAATACCTGCATAAGATGCGGCATCTTTATTTAAACCTGCGGTGCGTAATGAATAGCCTAATGTTGTTCTTTCCATGATAACCCAATAAATAATAACTGCCGCTATCATAAGCCATAATCCGTCATGAAGTCTTGAGCCATTTGTTAAAAAAGCCAGCATGGGATTAGAAAGCAATGCTGTTGCAGGAAAATCCGGTGTTCTAAAACTGGAACTGCCGGGAATATTTAACATTATTATACGGTGCAAATAAAGAGCAATATAATTCAACATGATGGTTGCAACTACTTCTGAAACTTTGTACTTTGCTTTTAAAAATCCGGCAATGCCGCCCCATAACGCACCTGCAATTATTGCTGCACAAATTGCGGCAAATGTGTGTAAAACAGGGACAGGCGGAAAAAAAATTGCGGTAACCTGCGCAGCGGTTAAACCTGCAATGTACTGTCCTTCCGCGCCAATATTAAAAAGTCCTGATTTAGAAGCAAAGCCCATACTAAGCGCGCATAAAATAAGCGGGATAGAAACAACAAGCCATTCACCTATATAACGAACATTCCATGTTCCGCGCCGTGAATCAAACCCGGTTACAACCTGCAACATTGCCTGATACATTCCTGCCGGATTTCTTCCAATAATTAAAAGAAGCAAAGTTGCTGTCAAAAAACCCAAAAGTACAACAATGGCAGAGACAGCGGCATTAGAGTCTGTTAGAGTCTTTAAAAATTTAGTCGTCAATTGCTCTTAAGTTTCTTGGAAAGCCTTGCAAACGCATTGCATCTGCAAGGGTAGAAGCTATAGTTATATCGCCATTGACAATTTGATTTTTTATTTCTTCCAGCCTATCTACAATATTCTTGCCCAAAACAGGATTGGCATCAGAGTATCCTACACCATCAATTTTAAGATCAAAAACAATAACTCTGCCGGAAAAAGTTTCATCGTTGACGGCGTTAAGCGCGTAAATTACGCTATTCTCTACTCTTTTTAACATGGAAGTAAGCACGGCGGAATCTGTATCATTAAATAATCCTTCTTCAAATTGATCTGAATCAACGCCGATAGCCCAAACATTTCTGCCTGCCGCTCGATACTCTTTTGCCTGCGCTATAGTACCATTGCCGCTTCCGCCTGCCGCTGAATAAATTACATAAACGCCTGAATCATACCAGAGTTTTGCCTGTGTCTTTGCAAGACCCGGCTCATTCCAGCTGCCTACATAGTAGTCAACAATTTGAGCATCGGGTATTACAGATAATATTCCCTGTACATATCCTACTTCAAACTTTGTGATAACAGCGTTTGGCACGCCGCCAATAAATCCAAAACGAGGGTTAACAATGCCGTCTTCCAACGCTTTTAACGCCGCAGCAACGCCTACAAGGTAAGAGCCTTCATGCTCGGCATAAACTGCCTGCATAACATTTGGAGAAGAAAGCCAGCCAACATCAACCAGCATATATTTTTGATTTGGATTGTCAGCGGCAACTCTGTCCATAGAATCCGCCCATGTAAAACCTGTGGCAACAATAAGGTCATAACCTTCATCTGTAGCCTGCCTTAGGTTTGGCTCATAAGCGCTTGCACTAGCGGCTGTAACCCAATCATAAGCTATACCCCTCTTGCTTGGGTCTGCCCATGAATCGCCATAAAAATCAAGAATACCACGCCATGCAGAGGCGTTAAAGGATTTATCATCAACCCCGGAAGCATCGGTAAGAAGACGGACGGTAATTCCGTCATAGGCGGCTTTTCTTTCACAGGAAACCAAACCTATAGACAGGGCTAATACAAGGGCCAAACAGCCAACAAACATGCGTTTTTTCATAGAATCCTCCATAAATTATGACGATATTTAAGCGTTTTATCGTACTATTGGGCGCACCCGGATTCGAACCAGGGACATCTTGCGTGTAAAGCAAGCGCTCTAACCAGCTGAGCTATGCGCCCTTATTTTAGGTTATTTATGACACAAATAAAAAATAATGTCAATAGGCCGGTTCATAAAATCTGCCGGGGCTGAAAGTAATTTTTATAATTTAACTGCGTTATTAATAATTAAATACCACATAAAAAATGTATAAATTATTAGATTATACCTATGGAGGAATATATGCTGGAAACAATAATTTTTTTAACATCTTTAACCTTTTCTGGTGTTATAACTTACATTTTGGGGTTATTATGGTTTGGGTATACAAAAAATCGTCATTTGGAAGGTTTCTTCATTTTAGGGATAAATGCATCTTTGTGGATTCTTTTTAATGGGATGGTTACTGTTGCCTCTGAATCTTTTTTTCCTGTTGTTTACACTTTAAAAATGACTATGGTTTCCTGTATTCCTTTTAGTATTTTATGGTTTTTTATTAACTTTATCCGTATCAAAAAACTAAGGACACGTACTGCTATGTTTCTAATTTGGTCTTTTCCGGTTTTGGATATTCTTGCTATATTAACTAACTCTCTACATTCCTTTATGCTTTTAGATTATAGTTTTCCAACTCCTTCATGGAATACGGGGTTTTGGATTCATATTGCCGGATGTTCTGTTGCTGTGTTGTTTACTTTTGTATTGCTGGTGCATTATATTATTAAAAAAGTAAGAAGAAAAACAAGGGCGATTATGATGCTGGCATCTACTTTGATTCCATATTTTCTTTATATGTTCTACAGTACTGAGATTCGTTTTATTCCTTATGATATTACTCCTCTTGGCTTCTTTATTACTTTCTTTCTCTTCTCCATTTTTTCTTACAAATCACAGCTTTTTAACTTTAAACCTTTAGTGTCTGTTATTTCTGAAATTAATGAAAAAAATGAAAAACTTAAAGAGTTGACAAAGGCGGCAAATGAGGCTTCTGTAGCAAAGAGTGCGTTTCTTGCAAATATTAGTCATGAAATTCGTACTCCCCTTAATGCGATTATTGGTATGTCTCATATTGCTAAAAAAACTGCGGTAAGTGAAAAAACCAAAGATACTATTTATGAAATTGAAACTGCTTCCAAACATCTTTTAAGTTTATTGAATAATGTTTTGGATATGTCAAAGATCGAATCTGGTAAATTTGAACTTGTAAACGATGTTTTTCCTCTGATGACGGCAATAAACGAGGTAGCGGCGATTATTCAACATCAGTGCGAATTAAATAAAATTCATCTTATTACCGATTTTAGCGGATTAAAAAATTACTGTGTTATGGGTGACAGGCTGCGGCTTAAACAGGTGTTAATTAATCTTTTAAGTAATGCAAAAAAATTTACTAGTGCAGACGGGACTATTGTCTTTTCCACAAAAATAATTAAAGAATGTGAAAACTTTATGTTGGTTAATTTTAAGGTTTCCGACAATGGTATTGGTATGTCTGAAGAACAAATGGGGAAGCTTTTTAAAACTTTCAGTCAGGCGGACTCTGGTATTTTTAACCGTTTTGGTGGTACGGGTTTGGGTTTGAGTATTAGTCAAAATCTGGTTCATATGATGGGTGGTGAAATTACGGTAAATAGCAAGCCCGGTGAAGGTTCTGTTTTTGAGTTTACGCTAAAAATAGAAAAGGCCAATAAAAAAGCGGCTGCGGAAGATGCTGCAAGGGAAATAATGCCGGATTTAAGCGGTAAGCGTATTCTTCTTGTAGAAGATGTGGAAATTAATCGTACTATTTTAATGGAATTGCTTGCGGATACTAATGCGGAATTTGCTGAAGCTGTGAACGGAAAAGAAGCTGTTAATATGTTTGGTTTATCTAAGCTTTATTATTTTGATCTTATTTTCATGGATATTCAAATGCCTTTTATGAATGGCTACGAAGCTACCCGCCATATTCGAGGTATGCAACGCCCGGATGCTCAAAAGATTCCTATAATTGCAATGACGGCTAATGCCTACAAGGAGGATGTCCAAGAAGCCTTTGCCTCGGGTATGAATGGGCATCTTTCCAAACCGGTTGATGTAAAGGCTATGATGAGGATGATGGTTAGTAAATTATTGCTGGTTAATGATGTGTCGGGTGAGTGTGGTTAGATTTTTTTTATTTTTATTTCACACGGAGCGCACGGTGTCACAGAGCGCACGGAGAAAGAAGCGAAGCCCGGAAACCTCGCTCTTCCTCTGTTAACTGTTCTCTGTTAACTGCTCCATGCCCACCTACACTCGCTCCGCTCTCTTGCTACATGTAGCGGAGATATCGCTCACAATAAAAATATTTCCTTTGTTTTTCATGAAAAATCCGCTTTTCCCATCACCGGATACTTTGGGTGGATTTTCCTCTACTTCCTCAGCAAGTTTCCATGCTTCTTCTTCAGTCATTCTTGGCATAACTTCATTCTCCCTCTAATTATAACACCTTACAGCCCAAACAGCAACCTTTTCCTGCTCTTTTGCTACATATTCCCTCGCGCAGAGGCGCGGAGGGCACGGAGAAGAACATCGATTTACACTGAAATTAAAAATCAGTGTTAATCATCTTCAATCTGTGAAAATCAGTGTTAAAGGGTGATCCCGCCTTTTTCGCTCTTTTGCTACAAACTCACACCAATTCCCGTCCGGTACGCAGAATTTCATTTACAAATGGGTTGTCGCTATATAATTCATTCGTAGGAAACGCATTAGGTTCTATTAAAATATCTTTGTCGTATTTTATTTTTAAGTAAAATAAATCGGTTAAAATATCTAGGGGTTGTCTGGTTTCAAATGCTTGTGAAAAGAAGCAGATATCAACATCACTGCCGTCTTGTTGTTTTCCTTTTGCATAAGAACCGTAAAGATACACCTTATCTATAGGTATTGCTTTTTTTACATCTGTTACATATTGTTGAATAACACTATTTATGGTTTCAAAGTTAACAGCCATTTGAAAGCCTCCTTGGTTTTTTTTAGTATATCTTTTGCTTCTTTTTTATTCAAAGATAAACTTAATTGTTTTTTATATTTAGGATAACGGTTGTTAATATAAAAAGCACTAAGTCTTGCAAACAACATTCGTTTATCATCATCAATAACCGTTAATAATTTATCTTCAAATTTTGTTAATATTAGATTAATATCATGTACCCATGGGATATTTTCATCAAGGTAGAGAAGATACAATCCCTTACACAATTTTTCTATTGCTTGCTGACACATAAACACAACATAGAGCCAACGCCCCTTTGAATACATGGCACTTGCAGACTTGAGATCATATTGTGCAATATCAAGCCAATACTCATACTTTTCATCTGCTGTCATAAACCACCTCTCCCTCTTATTATAACACCTTACAACCCAAACGGCAAGCTTTCCCGCTCTCTTGCTACATATTCCCTCGCGCGGGGGCGCTGAGAACACAGAGGGCGCGGAGTTGTTGTTTGCAAACTACGCGCAACCTTCTATGCTACCTGCTGCCCACTAATCACTAATCACTATCCACTATCCACTAAAATAGTTAAAGGGTTAAATAGTTAAAAAGCCCGGACGGAACGAACTGAAGTATAGTTATTCTTGGTGTCGAAGCTCCGACTACCATTGCTGAAATACTGAAGCCACGCGCTAGTACTACTGCGCTGCGACGAAGACCAGAACCATCCGGTTGTCGGCACAACGCTGACAGAAGCTCTGTTTGTCCAAAGCAGGTTCAATTCCCCTGAACTGGGCAGGAACCAATCGTTGTAAGTGACGCTATCAACAGTAGTAGTATAATCAGCGGCTCTGTTAGCGGCTGTGTCGCTTACTTCCGTTGCATTGGTTGACTGCGTTGTGTCTGCATAAAACGCAATAATAATTTGCGTGTCCTTTCTGCCGTTGCCTATACTGCTTGCAAGTGCATTTGAAGTTGCCGTAAATGTTGTTATTCCTGTGCTTGCCGGTATAAGAACATAGTCAGTTGCAGAACCTCTCCATGCTACTGTGGTGGTATGAGCGTTTGCAGACGCAACTTCAAGGTAGTAGGCGGTGTAGCTTTGAAATGAACCTGCATGGCCTTCTACGGAAAAGCCCGATGGTCTATCATCTTTCCCATCAGCTACATAGAAGATTATGCCGCCGCCCGGGCCTGTGTCGCCGAGTTTATAATTATCGGCACTACATACATTACATTCTCCCGTTTCAAAATTAGGGGTATGCCGTGCGGCTAAACTGCGTTGTTCAGTAACGGGACAACGGCTGCAAGCGTATGTTTCATAACCGTCTTGGGTGCAAGTATAAGGTGTTGTTTCTATATATTCGCTAAAGTCATGCCCAAGCGCAGGTGCCGAGTATTCGCTGTTGTATTCCGCAAAATCACATACGGTACAGACTTTTTCCTGCTTGCCGTCTTCGGTGCAGGTTGCGGGGATAGTTGTCCATTCGGCAGGGAATGTGTGTCCAAGCGCGACTCTTTCACTTTGGTCAGTATCATCACAACGGCTGCATTTGTAAGTATCTTGCCCGGCTGCTGTACAGGTTGCTGTTGTTGATATAAATACGCTGAAATCATGTCCAAGCGCGGGCGCACCGGGATTATCTCGTGTTTCTTTGTGTTCCGCATCATGTGCGCAAATTCTCTCTTGTGTCCCCGCTTCTTCACAAGTTGCCGGTGTTTTTTCTGCCCATGCGCCAAAGCTGTGTCCGTGCGCGGCTCTGCCTGCCTGTGTGATCAAGCCAAGTGTCCCATCGCGTGAGCATGTTTCTGTTTCCACTGCGGCTGTAGTACAGGCGGGCGGTGTTGTTTCTGTCCATTCGCTAAAGTCATGCCCAAGTGCGCAGGGGACGGTAACGGTGTACACATTGGCATTGCCGTTTTCGGTGTAGATGGTGAAGGTAACAGGGGAAGTAAAATCGGTGTTTGGTTTTGGGGCGGGTATTATCATTAAGCCGGTATAGGTGATGACGGGGGTGAGGTTAGTCATATCCGGTACATCAGTTACGGTTATGTTTACGGTTATGGTGTTTCCTTCAATATTAATATCGCCCCAGCCGTCGTTTTCTGCAAAGTTAAAAGCGGTTATGGCGACTGCCGTAATGGGGCTGGCAATATCAGACTCGGTAAATGGATCGGGAGCTACCAGGGTAATGGCGCCGTCGTAAATGTGCGCTAATTCTTGCCAGAGGGTTTCTTTGCCGGCTAATGATACGCTTACATATACATTGTAAAAGCCGGAAGATAAGGGTAGATCGTCTGTATATTCTATGTTGCCGGTAAGGTTTACGGTTTTGGCGGCTTCGGGAGCCTGGGTTAATGTAGAGGCGTCTGCTGTAAGCTTAAAAATTTCCAGTTTACCTGTTGCTTCTTGGGGGAGGGTTATCTCATAACGCAATATACCTGTACTGGTCTGTGTGAAATTTACTGTGTTGACAGAAAGCTGCACAGGAACGCTGATACCGGAAAGCTTAACATCTATTGTATCCGTAAAATAAACAAGCGCATCGTCAGGGTTAAGTTCCGCCGGGTCAAGCTCATCGCTTTCGTCAGCATATCCCCGTACATCCAGTTCCCACTCACCAATTGGCAATGCCAGTTCAATAGAAGTTTCCCCGTCCAACACTTCAATAACTGTATTGCCATCACGGGTAAAAGTCAGAACATAATACAACGCCTCAAAGTCCTCAAGCTGAGAAGGAAGCAAAGTCCGCCCGCTGCCATTGGCAGCGATATCACCAATACTAATACGCACCAAACCCATATCAGCCTCACCCGTGTCAGCCTTGTTAAAAAAGTCATTACACCCAAAAACAAGTAATGAACAAACCGCAATAAATAAAAATGTTTTGAACATTCCACTTTGTCCTCTTTTCATTCCCAATTTATCCCTCATAATATTTTCCTCCTAATTAATATCTACCCACTACCCACTAATCACTAACCACTACTCACTACTCACTAACCACTACAATACTGCCCAGCCAAGGTGTACCATTATAAATAAACCTAACACTCAGGGTATAAGTACCCGGAATGTTAAATTGTGATCTGTGCAGAATAACACTGCCATCGGTTTCAAACGGTATCGGTATCAGACCAAGGCTCCATTCAATAACAGTTATATCAGGGGTTAAGCTGATGGTTTCCTGTGGATTTGCACTGTTAAGGATTACCGGTTCGGTACTTGCAAACACTCCCTCACCTTCATCAGTCATGATGAAATTTTCCATAGAGAAGGTAATGCCTGTATTGTTGGTTATATTCACAGTTACATAATCAGGCTGCGTCAATGTGTAGTTATCCTTGTCTTCCCCCGTTAGCTGTATACCGGTAGTAACAGCCTTACCGTTACCCGCATTGGCATTATCCACTGTGCCTGTGCCAAGCGTAAAGCCGACATCGTCCTCATCGATGATGCCTTCCAGCGCGCCGCCTTGTAATGCAACGGTGTTGCCGCCATTAAAGGGTCGGCCAACTGCGCTGACACCGGTAATGGTCAGTTCCTTTTGGGTTACATTAACAGATACATCTTCATTTACAGTGTTATAGTTATCTGTATCATCCGGCGTAAATGTTGCGGCGAAAGACCTGCTTCCGGCATTGCCGACAGCAACAGAGCCGTCATCCCATTCCCAGCCTGTGGGCAGCGTAACGGTTGACAGTAAATTGCCATAGACAGAGGTAAGACCAGTGGGCAGGGTATAGACCGGCGCGGCTTTATTCACCGTAACAGTAACATACTGCATCCGGGGGTTAAAGTTTGTTGTATCATCCGGTGTAAAGGTCATAAGAAAGTTACCGCTTTGAGCTACGGTTGGCATGGTATCCGGTTCATTAAACGAAAATACACCAGGCGTTGTGTTGCTTTGGCCCGTAAGAGATGCCTGTGAGAGCGTCTGCCCGTAAGTCAATGTTGCGCTTGCGGGAAACGCAACCACAGGCTCGGCTTTGCCAATATCAACAGTTACATAATCAGGCTGCGTCAATATGTAGTTATCCTTGTCTTCCCCCGTTAGCTGTATATCGACAGCAACTGCCTTGCCGTCTCCCGCATTTGCGTTAACCATTGTACCTGTACCCAGCGTAAAGCCGACATTGTCCTCACCGATGATACCTTGCAGTATACCGCCTTGTAATTCTACAGTGTTGCCGCCGTTATAGGGACGACTAACTGCGCTGACATCGGTGATGGTCAACTCTTTGGGGGTTATAACCAGCGTGCCTATAAGAGTTTTTTCTTCAAGAGCGGCGTACATTGTGCCGCCTGCTGTGGTTACAGTAACATTGTAAGTTCCCGTATTGACGGGCGCTGTTGTATTTTCAGCATAACCTTCACCGGAATAGTAAACAGAAATTTCCCCGGCTGTGGTTTCGTTCATATCAGCATCGTCATACCTAACAGTTACGCTTTGATTGTTACGGCTATATACAGTGTCATTATCGTCAAGAATAAAATCGCCAACTGTAAGGTTTTTATACCACCTTGCGTATAGTTCAATACTGCGGCTTAGCTGCGTGGCAAAATTCCATTTATCGTTATCGTTAATACTGGAGTTAACCGTATACCAGCCGCCAAAGGTATAACCCGCTCTGTTTGGAGCAGGGCCGGGTTCGGCTGCCGTGCTGCCGTGAAGGCGGGTCTGGCTGCCGTCATCCGGTGTCGATTCATCATTGAACACAAATGTAACTGTGTACAGGATGTTGTTAAAATACTCATCGCCAAAGGTATGGGTATATGTACTTACCATATTTTGATATACATGCAGAATTTCCAGCCATTCAAGTTTTTGCGTATTGGGTTTTTCAAAAGTAAATTGTACTTCGTAATAACCTGATTTAAGAGGCTTATAACCTGCTGAATTGGTTGTATCCTCCGTTGGAAAATCTACCGTTTGTTCATCACTGCCTGCGGCAGACAGGGGTTTTATCTTCATATCTGCTTTGGTAAGATCTGCAGGAAAGTTAATATTCCAACTGAACGTACCCAGTTCGGATCCGTCGGGAATAAAAACATTCAGAGGAATAACACAGGAAACTTCCATTCCCGTTTCAATCTCTATGCCGTTTTTTTCTCCCCATGCAGCAGCTTTGGTTTTATCTTCATCCGTATATGCGGTAACAAAAAGATTATAAGTTCCGCTTAAAAGATAAACCGGCTGATCAAGACTGTCTACAGTACGGTATTCTGTAACATTAGCTTCCCCTGTAAACTCAAGTTTATACACAGCAAAATCCGGCGTACCAGAGGGCATAATTGTCCGAGCATCCTGTCCTTCAATGTACAGTAAAAACGCTCCCATACCGGGAGGCAATACTGCAATTTGATCACCAGCCGATTTTTCAACCTCGTTAGAACAACTAACAACAATGAACAAAAAGCAAATAGCAGTGAGCAAAGTAAAAAATCTTCTCTTGCCTTTATTCATTATTAATTTTTCATTATTCATTTTCTCCCCCTATATTCCTTCTTATATCTCTAATCACTACTCATTAACCACTACAAAAGAAATAGTCTTGCTGTAAGGTATGCCGTTCTTACGCACTACGATTGTTATATTGTGAGTTCCAGCTACGTTGTATCGAATATCTGCTGCATCAAGTTCAAGTTCCCATTCAGTACCAAGAACTACAGCTCCGTATCTCCATTCGACACTGTCATAATCGCCAGAGTTTGTTACAGTCATTTTTGCCTTGACCAGATGCCCAATGCCGGTCCGGGAAATAGTTATGCCGGACACTGTTGGCGTATTATCAACGGGCGGTACAAACTGAAATTGGAAACCCTGTTCTGCGTAAATATGTATTGCCGCACTGACAGTAGCAGCGCCCGCGTTATAGTTGACGTTTTCTGCGGAACGAGCATAAATATAGTAAGCTGCAGCAGTATTCATAACAGAGAAAGCCGTACCGTTCTGCCACTGTAGAGCGTCCAACGCTGCGCCTGTTAAGCCGCTTTCCGTGCTGACGGCATATTCAGCAGTCTGATTGCCGGGGTTGACCGGGATACTTACTGCATTAACGGTAATATTGCCATTAACCGGTATGCCGTCTGCGGTAGGTGTACTAACAGCCGCGCCTGCCGCTTTGCCAACACTAACAGTTATATTTTCATTTACGATATTATAGTTATCCGTATCATTCGGCGTAAATGTTGCGGCAAAAGACCTGCTTCCTGCATCGCCTACAGTTACAGTCCCGTTATTCCATGCCCAGCCTGCGGGCAGTACAACACTTGACAGTAAATTGCCATAGACAGAAGTAAGACCAGTGGGCAGGGTATAGTCCGGTACGGCCTTACTCACAGTAATTGTAATAGCCTCAGAGGATACAGGATTATAATTGCCATCACCGGCTTTTGTTGCCGTAACTGTTGCTGTTCCCACTTTAAGAATTGTGACGGTGCCGCCGGTTGTTACGCTGATAACATCCCCGCCGGATATTACCTCATAACTTACGGTTCCATCACCGCTACCGCCTGTGGTACTCAAGGTAAATTCTGCATCACCATAAGTTTTTACACCGGGATCGTTTATAGAAAGCGGCGGTTGATCCGTCATGCCTACATACAAAGTACCGTTTACAAGTTTAAAGTAGTAGTTGTCCGCGGCAAGACTGCCCTGCTCTACGGTAATCGTATACTGCCCTATGGCATTACCGGGAGTATACAAACTTGTAACTTGCGCTTCACCGCTTACAACCAAGACATCTTCACCATCGACAAAGCCGGTGATATTATAGGTATAATCAGGAGAAGGAGCGTTAAAGTCTATAACTTTATCGTCCGCCGTAACGGTTAAGGCGGCTTTCCTAATATTAAAAGTTCCGCTCTGCATCCCAAAATAATTTCCATTATCCGTTGCCGTGATTGTAACAGTTGCCGTCCCCGCATTGATGTTATCGGTGTAATCTGTCACGGTATAATCGGATAAGCTGATTATACCGCTGTCTGCAACGGACGGGGTAGGTGTATGTTCGCTGCCCATGTAGCGGAGCCTTGTTTTTACACTGACTGTTGATTCAGAAAGCTCCCGCTTGCCAACTGTAATTGTAATAGGCGCAGATGTAACCGAGCTATAGCCGTCATCTCCGGCTTTTCTTGCAATGATTTTTGCTGTGCCGGCTTTGTTAATTATAATCTCCCCTGTCGATTCATTTACATCGATAATATCCGCCCCGTTAATTACCTTATAACTAACATTTCCTAAACCGGAACCGCCCGTGGTACTTAAGGTAAAAGGCTCATTGCCATAAATTTTTTCTCCGGGGTCGTTAATAGAAAGTGCGATCTGCACAGCCAGCCCCACAGACAACTGACCGTCTTCAAATGCAAAGTCATAATTGGCTGCGGTAAGATTACCCTGAGTAATGGTAATAGGATAACTGTTTATTGGATCGCCCTTGGTATAGATACTGTTAAGTACAGGCATACCGGATACAACTGTCTCATCTTCTCCGCTTACAAAGCCTGTAATTTCATAAGTAAACTCAGGCGCTTCATCATTAAAAGAAATACTTTTGTCATCGGCAATAACGGTAAGTATTGCTTTGTCAATTATAAAGTTACCGTTTTGTGTTCCTAAGTAGTTACCCTCTGCCATTGCCGTAATTGTTACTGTTGCCGTTCCCGCACCGATATTATTGTCATACGACACGGTATAGTCCGAGGCAGTAACAAGATCGTTATCGGTAACAATTGGACTTGGTGTATGTGCGCCGCCGGTGTAGATATATTCCCCGCCGACATTGACTATTGCATTGGAAAGGTTTCTCTTTTCCACTGTGATTGTTATGGGATCTGATTCTATAGATTGATAATTACTGTCACCGGCTTTGACTGCTTTAACATTTGCAACTCCCGCCCTTTTAATTGTAATGGTATTTTCGGACAGATTGATAATATCTGCACCGTCTAACAGTACATAACTTATAATACCCTCACCTGAGCCGCCTGTGGTATTTAAATTAAAGGCTGTATCCCCGTAGATTTTCTCACCGGGATCAGTTATCAAAAGCGGACTTTGTCCGGATAAGCCCACCGACAATGTACCGTTTACAAAACTAAAACTGTAATTATCCGCGGCAAGCGAACCTATCAAAATATTAATGGGATAACTATTGACAGGGTTTCCGGGATTATAGCTGCATGAAAGTACAGGCGTACCGGTTACTGCTGTTTCTTTTGTATCATCATTAACAAAACCGGTTATAGAATAAGTATATTGAGGAATCGCATCGTTATAATTAATATTAAAATTATCCGCCATAACAGTAAGTGTTGCTTTGTTAACTTTCAGAGTATATTGTGCCTGCGCTTGCACATAGGTTTTATCAGCTGCTTTTACAGCAGTAATAACAACTTCACCTGTCTTGTGAATAAAAACCTCTCCGGTATTTTCATCTACCCAGGCAATATCTTCATCACTTGAATAATAAGTAATAACCCCAGTCCCCTTGTAACCGGGTGCTATGGCGTTAGTAAACGCAGGATCACCATAAGTTTTAGTTATCTCAGAGGAACTATTGTTAAACACAATAGAATCATCTTCTTTTCCTTTGTCCGGTAAAAGCTCCGGCCAAAACGGATTACTGCAACCAACCACAAAACCCACAATCAATAAAACAACAATAAACTTTTTCACAAATATCTCCTTATGTAAGGGCAGAACATTTTCTACCTCTTCTCTGCGTCCTCTGCGCCTCTGTACCTCTGCGCGAGGATCTAAAACCTTACCCCAAGCAAAGCTCCAACACCAAATGCAAACGGATACCCTATCCGTCCAAAAGGTTCCACAAAAAACTTTTCTCCTAATGGCAAGCGGTAACCGCCCCGCAATCCTCCTAAAAACACCGGAGTTGTTTCTTTGTCTTCAAAAATAAAACATGCGCCAATATCAGCTTGAGCAAAAAATCCGGTATGAGCGGTTCCTAAAAAATACCATCGGAATAAAGCGGTGGTTTCTATTACAAATATTCCATAAAAATTATTGCTGTAAATAGCAGTAACGCCCACCGCAAACGAATTAGGCAAATCAAAAGTAAAACCGATAACTCCGCCCATTGCAAAATTATTCCTAGAATTCATATTCCATTCAGGCCCAATACCAATAGCCGCCTTTTTTGCACCTGCATCGATTGTTTCCGCCTCTTGCGCAAAAAGCACACCGGCAAAACAAATCAACAAACACAAGATAAACAATCTTTTCATAAAACCTCCTATTTCTTTGCGCCTTCGCGTCTTAACGTGAGGAATGAGTATAAAATAATTCGCTAATTTTTCGGGGGGGGG
>Ga0099364_10002569_pt1 | contig 28833 bp, 34 predicted proteins | sample TergutTh196P3_FD_73070 | JGI IMG/M metagenome (GOLD analysis project Ga0099364, IMG submission 73070) | Microcerotermes parvus P3 segment gut microbial communities from Pointe-Noire, Republic of the Congo - Th196 P3 | ecosystem: Host-associated > Arthropoda: Insects > Digestive system > Gut ...
GCAGGTTTTACGGGTATCCTTTTCCACGCGATACCTAACCAAAATCGGGGCGTTTTTAGCCGCTCGGAAAGAGCGATGTTTCATTAACGCTAAAATTTCGCCCCCAAAGGAGGAAATTCATGGGCAAGGTTTTAGCAATTACTGTAAGAAAAGGCGGCGTGGCGAAGACAATGACAACCGCAAGTCTCGGAATCGGACACGCTCGGCAGGACAAAAAAGTGCTGCTAATTGACTCGGATAATCAGCACTCGCTCACCATTGATTTAACAGGAATCGAAATCACACTCATGCCAATTATTGGGTGGGAAATTACCTTAAAAAGGTACACCTCCGGAGTGAAACTTTCGTATGATTTCACCTTGATTGACACATCACTGACTGCCGATTCGCTGACAGTTAATGCGCTTGTAACGACGTATAAATCATTGGTGGGGGAGGTGATGAAACGTGCTTGATAACACAGTTTCAGGGAATGTGTCCCATGTAAATTTTGACAGCATTTCAAAACACACAACCACTCATTTTTGCGGCGAACGCATTGTCGAAATTCCGCTTGATGAGCTTCACCCGCCTGAGTTTCATCCTTTTTCTGTAAACGATGACGAGGCGATGGAACGTCTTGCCAAAAGCGTAAAATTATACGGTATTCGTGAGCCGGGGCTTGCGCGACCACTCGAAACAGGTGGCTATGAATTGCTCTGCGGAAATCGCCGCAAACGCGCTTGTGAGATCGCAAAAATACCTGCTCTGCCCGTCATAATTCGCGAATTGGACGATAATTCTGCTGCGATTGCTATGGTCGATTCCAATCTTGAGCAGCGTGAAAAGTTGTTGTTTAGCGAAAAAGCGTGGGCATATCGCGTGAAATTGGAGGCTCTAAATCATAAAGGAATTAAAGGCGACGGATTGTCCGTAGACGCGCTTGTAGAGCAGACCGGCGAGAGTAAAAATCAGATTTTTCGGCTCGTGCGATTGACCGAATTAATTCCGGACTTGCTCGACAAAGTTGATGCGAAAAAGTTGGCTTTTAATCCTGCCGTTGAGCTGTCGCATCTTTCGCGAAAAGAGCAGGCGGCGGTCGTGGATTCGATGGAAAAATATGAAATAAAACCGTCGTTGTCGCAAGCGGTGCGATTAAAAAAGTTGAAAAAAGACGGCATTTTGAGTCATGAAATGATTGACAAAATTTTCGCCGAGGACAAAAAATCCGATAAAAAAGTCGCTCGTTACAGCGAGTATTTTCCGTCAAATTATTCCGAAAAACAGATTGATACGATTATTGTAAAACTGCTGACAGAGTGGAAAAATAGGGCGAAAATATGACGTAAAAATTCAATACACACAACGGAAGTGTTTCCAATTAAATTTGGGAGTGCTTCTGTTTTTTGTTGCGTAAAATTTTTTAAAAAAGAGAGGGGATTATTATGAGCAGGGACAGCAAAAATGTGCGAATTGTCAATAAGTTTAAGCACTATTATTTGGAAGATTGCGACTGCCAATTTTGCCTTTATCACTGCGGAAAACGGGGCGGTTGCAAGTTTCGTAATTGTCCGTATGACGACATCAAAAAAGAGGCACTTTTAGGTGGCAGAATCAAGCGGAAATGGGGGTTCAATAATTGGGAACGATTGAGTTAAAATGGGCTGTTTTGTTGAAAAAGAACAAGTCGAACGGGCAAAAGAAATTGACGTGCTTGACTACATTTTTGCGACAGAACCGCACAATATTAAGCGTGTAGGGAATGGGTTTCGATTAAAAGACCATGATTCACTTTCGGTTGCGTCCGGAAAATGGTATTGGCACAGTCGGGGAATTGGCGGAAAAAATGCGATTGGTTATCTAACTGAAGTTCGCGGATATAGCTTTGTTGATGCGGTTTGTCTGCTCCTTAATGAGCGAGCAGTTGAGCGTAGTTTTGTTCAAAAAGTAAAACAAGTTTCCAAAACAAAACCATTTATTTTACCGCTTCGCAATGAAAATAATCGCCGCATTATTGCATATTTGCAAAGTCGCGGAATTGACAAAGGGGTGATTTCAGACTGCATAAATCGCGGTGATTTGTATGAAACTCGGCGGTTTCACAATTGTTGTTTTATTGGACGTGACGAGGGTGGAAAAGCCCGTTATGCCGCGCTCCGCGGAACTTTGAGCAATTTCAAACAGGACACTGACGGCAGCAATAAATCATATGGTTTTGTTGTTCATCCCGATGATTTAAACAGCAAAGAAATTGCTGTTTTTGAATCGCCGATTGATGCGCTTTCGCATAAAACTTTATGTAAAATTGAGTTTATTCCACCCTTTAACGGTTGGCGAATTTCTCTCGGCGGTTCGAGCATAACAGCGTTGGAACAGTTCTTGAAAAACCATGATGAAATTAAACATTGCATTGTCTGCACAGATGCCGATGAAGCGGGAAATAATGCAGCTTTACGGGTTGCGAAATTATCGAAAATCACATCGGCGCGTTCGCCACCGATTTGCGGTAATGATTGGAATGATTGCTTGAAAATTATTCAAAAATCGCAGCGAATGCAGGGCAAAAACAAATCTTACGAAAGGGGTTAATTTATGCAAGAACAGGTAAATGAAAAAACAGTCGCACTCTCGACAAGAAGCGCGAGAATGACTGCTCATGTGCTCGAAAAAATGATTCGGGCGTATCTTCAACATAGGCGAAACATTAAAAATAAAAAGGGCATAAAACCGCATAAAACAGGGCAAAAAAGCATTAAAACGCTCACGCGTGACGGTTCAAGTATTGCCGATGTTGAGATTTCCGGTGACAATATTGGCTCGTTCAAAAAGATTGCTCGAAAATATAATATTGACTTCGCGCTTAAAAAAGTAGTTGATTCAAAATCAGAACAAAATTTGCCCGCGCAGGCTCCGCGCTGGGTTGTGTTTTTTAAGTCGAAAGATGATAGGGCAATTGATTCTGCGTTTCGCGAATACAGCAAAATTTCATTGGCACAAAAACCGCGAAAATCGTCACTATTAACACGAATTTCTAAGTTTAAAGAAGTGGTGAAATTACAACCCGAACCTGTTAAAAATCACAAACGCGGAGGTCATGAACTTTGAAAAACATTCATACCAAGAAATTCATTATGTTGATTCCGTACATTGTGATTTTCATTGTTGTTTGGCAGATTAGCAGTCGGTTTTCGTGGATTCCGTACCCTGATATTTTGGTGGCATTTGCAGCAACTGCTATTATTAAATTATTTGTGTTTTTCAAGGGAAAAGATGCTAAAAAATTCCGAAAAGATGTAGAATACGGCTCAGCGCGTTGGGGAAATTGTAAGGACATTCAACCGTTTGTTGATGCTCAACCGGACAGAAATGTAATCCTCACTGCGACTGAAAATCTCACGCTTAACGGGCGACCGAAAAATCCAAAACACGCTCGAAATAAAAACGTGTTAATTGTTGGCGGTTCGGGTTCGGGTAAGACACGATTTTGGTTAAAACCGAATTTAATGCAGTTACATTCATCGTATTGTGTGTCCGACCCGAAAGGGCAAATTTTGATTGAATGTGGTCGATTATTGCAGCGCGGTGCACCGAAAACGGTAACGAAAATTGGCAAAGACGGCAAGCCAACTAAAAACAAACGCGGCGAAATTATTGTCGAATATGTCAAGGATAAAAACGGAAAAATCGTGCATGAACCCTACGAAATCAAGGTGTTGAATACGATTGATTTTTCCAAATCAATGCACTATAATCCGTTCGCATATATTCGCAGTGAAAAAGACATTTTGAAATTTGTTACTGCGTTAATTGCCAACACAAAAGGCGACGGAAAGTCGGGCGATGATTTTTGGGTGAAGGCTGAAACACTGTTGTACTGCGCGTTAATCGGTTTAATTTATTATGAAGCACCACCCGATGAACAAAACATGAACTCGCTCGTTGAGATGATTAATGCGATGGAAGTTCGCGAAGAAGATGAGACTTTCAAAAATTCGATTGATTTTCTTTTTGATGAATTGGAAGAAGAATTTCCACAACATTTTGCGGTACGACAATACCGAAAATATCGCTTGGCGGCGGGCAAAACAGCGAAATCAATTTTAATAAGTTGTGGTGCAAGACTCGCTCCGTTTGACATTGCGGAGGTTCGTGAAATTATGAGTTATGACAATTTGGAGCTTGATACAATTGGCGACAAATTGACTGCATTATTCATAATTATTTCCGATACCGACAGCACATTTAATTTTATTGCGGCTTTGATGTACAGCCAACTATTCAATTTGTTATGCGATAAAGCCGACAACGAATATGCGGGGCGGCTTCCCGTTCATGTGCGATTTTTGCTTGACGAATTTCCGAATATCGGAGAAATTCCACGTTTTGAAAAGTTGATTGCAACCATGCGCAGCCGTGAAATTTCTGCGTGTGTTTTCCTGCAAACACAATCACAATTAAAGAGTATGTACAAGGATAATTGTGAAACGATTATTGGTAATATGGACTCGCGGATTTTTCTCGGCGGAACTGAAAAAACAACGCTAAAAGACCTTACAGAATCGCTCGGAAAAGAGACCATATATATGCTCACCAATAACACGAGCAGAGGGCATTCTCCGTCGTATACTCAGAACCAACAAAAGCTCGGAAAAGAGCTAATGTCAATGGACGAATTGTCAGTCATGGACGGTTCTAAGTGCATTTTGCAATTGCGCGGTGTAAGACCTTTTTTGTCCGACAAATTCGACATTACGAAACACAAAAACTACCGATATTTGTCCGATTTTAATCCGAAATTTGCGTTCGATATTGGTCAGTATATTAATCGCAAATTAAAAGTAAAACCTAATGAGCAATTTGAGTACTTTGAGTATGATAATTGCGAAGAAATACCTGATGAAATGTTTGACGAGTTTCCGGTAGATTTAGAGGTTGTGTAAATAATCGTTTAATAAGCGGTTATTTTGCATAAAAAATCAAAAATAAAAAGGGGTAAAGAAATGTATGATTTAACGATTATCAAACAAAATGGGAGGGCATACATCGACAGTCGAGACGTTGCTGCAGCGGTTGGAAAACGTCATGACCACTTGCTTCGCGACATACGAAACTACGTTGATATAATCAAAAAACGAGGACTCCCCAAAATTGGGGTGTCCGATTTTTTCATCGAAAGTAACTTCAAAAACTCACAAAATAAATCAATGCCTTGCTACTTAATTTCAAAATTAGGAGCAGAGGTAATTGCCAACAAACTCACCGGAGAAAAAGGCACATTATTTACAATTGCATATGTTTCAAAATTTAATATGATGGAAACGGTCGAACGCGCCGAGTTGAAATCCCGCTCTGCTATGCCGATTCCGCGACTCGGTGAATACAATGCCACCACTCGAATTATCGTTCGTTCTCTGCAAAATTTGGGAATGACTCCCGACAGAATTATCACTTTTATTAAAAGTGTGTATGAGCCGCTTGGGTTCACCGTTGCGGAAAATGACGAGATTGCGAGAATCCCGCAAATGTATACTGCCAAACAGATTGCGGCGATGTTAGGTGTGTATTCCATTAACGGAAATCCGCATTATCAAGCGGTTTCTTGTATTCTTAACGAAAATTTACTCATCGAGCCGGAACACAAAGATGTCATCACAACAAACTATGGTAATCGGATTTCTATGAATATTCGGTATGATAAAAGCGCGGTTTCTGCCGTTGAAAATTGGCTTTTTAAGACCGAATTTCCTAACGAGATTTACGGTTTCGAGCGCACTTATCACGTCTTGTATAGAGCGTGAATTTGCAATAATTTTATGAAAAATGTGAAAGGAAAATTGGGTTATGGAATTTATAACTTCGGCAATCGACACCTTAAAAATCATCGTGATTGCACTCGGCGGCGGACTTGCCGCGTGGGGTGTAATCAACCTTTTGGAGGGGTATGGAAACGACAACCCCGGCGCGAAGTCGCAAGGCATAAAACAACTCATGAGCGGTGGCGGAATCTGTGTTGTCGGCATTATGCTAATCCCCCAATTGGCAACACTTTTCAGCTAAAACCACAACTAATTACAATAGAATTTAGCGTTGTTATTGTGATGCGAAATTCGGAAAGGGGCATTGTAAAAAGTGTTTGGTCTTTTTGATTGGTTCAGAGAGATTTTAATCGAAGGAATTATCTCGAATTTCAGCGGACTGTTCAACGAAGTAAATCAAAAAGTCGCTGAAATAGCGGAAAATGTCGGGCAAACACCGTCCGGTTGGAACGCGGGAATATTCAACATGATTCGCAATTTATCCGAAACAGTAGTTGTTCCGATTGCGGGAATAATCCTGACTTTTGTGCTTGTTTATGAGCTGATTCAGATGATTACCGAGAAAAATAATATGCACGATTTGGATTCAATTGTCTTTTTTAAATGGTTTTTCAAGACGTTTATTGCCATTTATATCATGACGAATATTTTCAATATTGTAATGGCTGTTTTCGATTTATCGCAACACGTTGTTCAGCAAAGTGCGGCGGTGATTAACCGGAATACGGCGATTGATATGGGCTCTGCAATGGCGGATTTCAGGGTGCAACTTGAGGCGATGAGTACGGGCGAATTGCTTGGGCTATATTTTGAATCTGCGTTTGTTAATTTAACAATTTGGGTGTTAAGTCTGTGCATATTTATCATCGTTTTCGGGCGCATGATTGAAATTTATCTTGTAACATCAATGGCACCGATACCGTTTGCAACAATGGTAAATCGCGATTGGGGCAGCATTGGAAACAATTATCTAAAGTCACTTTTCGCACTTGGATTTCAAGGATTTTTAATCATGGTTTGTGTGGGAATTTACGCGGTATTAGTGCAAACAATCAGCTTTGCCGGAAATGTTCACGCTGCGATTTGGACGTGCGTCGGGTACACTGTTTTATTGTGCTTTTCGTTGTTCAAAACGGGCAGTTTGGCGAAGAGCATTTTCAACGCAAGTTGATACAATTATTGCAAGAGAGCCTGTTTGGATTCTCCGAACAGGCTCTAACAGATTATTTTATAAAATTCAAGTGTAAAAACACAAAAAAAGGAGTAAAAAATGTGCAAAATAAATTCGGAATAATCCTCGCAGACCCGCCTTGGGAATATCGTGTGTGGAGCAAAAAAGGAATGGGGCGAAGCGCGGAAAATCACTACCCTACTATGACGTTAAACGGCATATGCACGTTGCCGGTCGCCGATATTGCGGCGAAAGATTGCGTGTTGTTTATGTGGGCGACATTTCCTAATTTACCGGATGCGTTCAAGGTGATTAAAGCGTGGGGATTTGCTTACAAAACTGTCGCTTTTACTTTTGTGAAGCGGAATAAGAAATCCCCCGATTATTTTGTCGGTTTAGGTCATTGGACGAGAAGTAATGCAGAAATATGCTTGCTTGCAACAAAAGGAAAACCGAGACGAGTGTCAAAAAGTGTGCGGCAAATTATTGACGCGCCGATTGGGCGGCATAGTGAAAAACCAGCCGAAACAAGAGAGCGTATTGTCGAACTTATGGGCGATTTACCGCGCGTTGAGCTCTTTGCACGTGAAAAAGTAGAGGGTTGGCTAAGTTGGGGAAACGAAATTAAATCAGATATTTTTTTGTAGGAATTGGGGGATTTATATTGAAAAATTATACGGTTAAAATCACTGAAACTCTGCAAATGGAAGTTGAAATTGAAGCGGGCAGCACGAATGAGGCAAAAGAAATAGTCGAGAAAGGGTGGAAAAACAGCGAATATATTCTCGATTCCGAGCATTTTAAGCAGGTGAATTTCACAGTTCGTACTGCGGAAAGAAGCAGGGGTTATGGTAGGTTTTAGTTTTCAAAATGAGAATAATTTTGTGTCAAAACTGTCGGGGATAATCGCTTCGGAATGCGGTTATTCCCCTTTTCAGACGAGCCAAATTCAAATTTGCGCCGCGCTCCATGATATTGGTAAACAAAAAATTCCAAAAGAAATTCTTAACAAGCCCGGGAAGTTAAACAACGAAGAGTTTGAAATCATGAAAACGCATACAAAACTCGGTGCGGAAATGCTTGCAAGAGTTCAAGGCGAATTAGGAATTATGGCGCGGAATACTGCGCTTTATCATCACGAATGGTACAACGGTAATGGTTATTGGGGGAAACGCTCCGGCGATTTGCCGTTTTATGTGTCAATTGTGTCGATTGCAGACGTATTTGTCGCGTTAGTTTGCAAGCGTGTGTACAAACCCGCATGGCCGCCAAAACAGGCTGTGGAGTACATTCAAAGCCAATCGGGGACACAGTTTGAGCATAAATTGGCGCGGAATTTTATTAACATTATAAAAAACGACAGCCGCGTACCACTACTTTTTGGGGGGAAGGAAGATGTGATTTGAGTATGCAAAATGAAACCTACGAGCGGTTATTTGAAAAACTCATAGAACGGCTGAACAAAAATTACAACGACTATCTCGATTTGTTGGAGGATTTCAGTAAAATCGAACTTATTGAAATGGCAAGCAAAATTCACGCTGTGTCGGATGCGCACAGTTACATGACGAAATGGTATGATTTTGACGAGTATGAGTTGAAATTTTATCTGCAATTTCAAAACCCATTAGAAGGGGTTGCAAATGAATGGCGCGAGCGAAATGTTGAGCTCAAAGATATGTGTTATACACTCGAATACCTTTATGAAAACAGCGATAATTCTCTCCTGTATTATCCGACGATAGACGATATTGACTCGCTCACAGGTACAAATTTGCGGCGGTTTATGGGTGTTGATTTGTTTGACTTTCTCGGTAAAATTGCGGAAATGACAATCATATATTATCCGAATGATTGGAACATTGATATGGGTGAATTTCGTCGTATTTCGCAGTTAGGAAGTGCCGGTGACAATCGGTTAATTTGGCACGTTTGCTCTACGGGTACGCACTTGAAAAACGAGTGCGAAACTTTTATTAAGGATACCGGGGCGCATGAATATATGACTGATTATCATCAAAATGACCCTGATATGTTCGGTTATTACGTGGAGGTTTTGGGTACGAATGGTAACGGCAGTGTTGTCGGTAATGTTTTTGAAGTCGGCAATTATGCTGAATTTGCAAAGCATATTCGCAAAGTTGCCGAGCCGTGTGAATCTATTACGCTCCTGTATAACGATGGGAGTACAAAAAATTTGCCGAAAAAGGAATATGATTGTGAGCGTAAAAAATTCAACACAGAAAAAGGTTATCCTTTGCCGGAAATAGTTTACCATCCGCAAGATAAAAAGCGGTTGGCGTGTTTAATTACCACCGAGCATTCACGGCATATGTCGTACCCTCTTGGCAGCATGGGAGCGCATTTGCGTAAAATCCACGAAACGCTGAAAGAAGTCCGCACCCCGCCCGAAAAAGAACCCTCAAAACCAAAGTCGCTTAAAGAAAAAATGCAGACGGCTCAACAAAAAGCAGATGTGCACAACGCACAAAATAAGTCTACTAAAACTATTGAAAAGGAAAAAGTGTAAAATGGCTAAAAATCTTAAAAATTCAACGGATGTAAAAGACGTATCTTTGACAATAAATGTGTTCCCGATTGAAGAACCGCAGAGCAGTACAAGAGCTTTCGCAAGCGTGGCGGTTGATGATTTAATCGCAATTCGCGGTATTCGCGTGGTGGATGGCGAAAAGGGATTATTTGTGTCAATGCCGCAGTCAAAAAACGAAAAAACAGGCGAATTTCACGACATTGCGTTCCCGTTAAACGGCGAACTCCGCAAGGCGATAAGCGAGGCGATTTTAGACAAATATGCTGCCGAAAAAGGTGTCAAAAGAGATTCCCACTATATCAATAAAACTCAGATAAAAAAACAAGAAATGCTTTTCGCTAATAAAGATTATATGAAAAAGTGGAAAAAAACATCATTAAACGTCAGAGTCGCAGAGGGTAAAAAAAGAGCCAATGCTCAACCGAAAAGAAGTGTTCCTGTTGCGGCGAAATCAAAGAGCGGAACTTCGCTTGAATAGCGGTTTTGGGGGTGATGTATTTTGTCTTTTACGAATGTTCCGAAAGACCTAAATAAAGTCAAAACTAAGTTGGCATTAAACCTCACGAAACGCCAATTAATCTGCTTTGGAATCGCCGGAGCAATTGGTATTCCGGTGTATTTTTTGACACGGGAAACAATCGGGAACAGTACCGCCGTCCTATTAATGATGGTGTTGATGTCCCCGTTTTTCTTTGTGGCAATGTATGAAAAAGACGGTCAGCCTGCCGAAAAAATCATATGCAATATGATTCGTGTGCGGTTTTTATGGCCGGGTAAGCGGGTGTACAAAACCGAGAATTTTTATAATGTTATCGAAAAGGAGGGGGAATTTCTTGCCGAACAAAGCAAAAAATCAAAGCCGAAACAAAAAAATTACGCAAAGAAAAACCGTTAAAAAAACTGAATTATTCTGCAAAAGTAAAACAAAATTATTTGGACGGGCGGACACTCCGCAAACGGTGCAACAATCGCTCCCGTATCGCGAAATTCATCGTGACGGTGTATGTGTTGCAGACAAATTCGGCGAAATAAATAAGCGAATTTACAATAAAACAATCGTGTTTCTTGATGTCAATTATCAGTTGGCGCAAAACGATGTCAAGACTGCAATATTCGAGGGTTGGTGCGATTTTTTGAACTTTTTTGACAGTACAATTTCTGTACAGTTTTCGTTTATAAATCAACGTGCGAATAAAAAAGATATAGAAAAATCCATCGTAATCCAAGACCGGAATAATGTTCATGATGATACTCGCCGTGAATTTTCGTCTGTATTAAAATCGCAACTTGCAAAAGGCAATAACGGGTTGAAAAAAGTCAAATATATTACGTTCGGAATTGAAGCAAATTCCTTAAAAGATGCGAAACTTCGCTTAGAGCGGATTGAAGCGGATATTTTGGCTAATTTCAAGTCGTTGGGAGTGAAAGCGTTTTCGCTTAACGGGCTTGAGAGGCTCGAAATTTTGCATGGTGTTTTGCACCCGAACGGCAAAGAAAAACTCAACATTAGGTGGGAAGATTTAGCGAAAACAGGGCTTTCTACGAAAGACTGTATTTCTCCCTCTTCGTTCGATTTCAGTGACGGCAAAACTTTTCGTGTTGACGACGAAATCGGTGCGGTGAGCTTTTTGCAGTTAAATTGTTCAGAGCTTTCCGACCGTGTATTAGCCGACTTTCTTGACATGGAAAACGCTGCGGTTGTGAGCATTCACATCAAAAGTATCGACCAAGCGAAAGCAATTAAAACAGTCAAGAGAAAACTGTCCGACTTAGACAAAATGCGCATAGAAGAGCAGAAAAAGGCGGTGCGCTCCGGCTATGATATGGACATTATTCCGTCTGATTTAGCGACCTACGGAAAGGAAGCGCAGACGTTGCTCGCCGACCTGCAAAGCCGCAATGAACGTATGTTTTTAGCAACTATTCTTATTATGAATACAGCGAAAAACAGGAAAGCACTCGAAAATGATATTTTCACGGCAGCAGGGATTGCGCAAAAACATAATTGTGCGTTAAAACGGCTTGATTATCAGCAGGAACAGGGGTTGATGTCGTCGCTCCCGATTGGCATAAATCAGGTGGAAATTCAGCGCGGTTTGACTACAAGCAGTACCGCTATTTTTGTGCCATTCACCACTGAAGAGTTGTTCCAAACGGGGGAGGCGTTTTATTACGGTTTGAACGCAATTTCCAACAACATAATTATGGTCAATCGCAAGAATTTAAAGAACCCGAACGGGCTATTTTTAGGCACACCGGGGAGCGGTAAATCGTTTGCGGCAAAACGCGAAATTGTCAATGTATTTTTAATTACCGAAGACGATATAATCATCGTTGACCCCGAGGGCGAGTACCACCCGCTTATTCGCCATTTAGACGGTCAATTAATCAAGCTGTCACCGACTTCCGGGCATTTTATCAATCCAATGGACATTAATCCGGATTATTCCGATGAGGAAGACCCGCTTACTCTAAAAAGCGACTTTATTTTGTCTTTGTGTGAGTTAATTGTCGGCGGCAAAACGGGGTTAGAACCTGTCGAAAAAACAATTATTGACCGTTGTGTGCGATTGGTTTATCGCAATTATTTAGCCAACCCTGACAGAGTGAAAATGCCTATTCTCGGCGATTTATACAACCTGCTCCGAAGGCAAAATGAGCCGGAGGCGCAAAGGTTAGCAACTGCACTTGAAATCTACGTTACAGGCAGTTTGAACGTGTTTAATCATCGCACAAATGTAAACCTAAATAACCGTCTTGTTTGTTACGACATTAAAGAAATGGGTAAGCAGTTAAAGAAAATTGCAATGCTGATTTTGCAAGACCAAGTTTGGAATCGCGTTACATTAAACCGGAATGCTCAAAAATCAACGTGGTTTTATGTAGATGAGTTTCATATGCTTTTGAAAGAAGAACAGACTGCGGCATATTCGGTTGAAATCTGGAAAAGGTTTAGAAAATGGGGCGGGATTCCGAGTGGTTTAACGCAGAACGTCAAGGACTTATTGGCTTCCCGCGAAGTTGAAAATATCTTTGAAAATTCGGACTTTATCGTTATGTTGAACCAAGCGGGCGGGGACAGGCAAATCCTCGCAAAACAGTTGGGAATATCCCCGAATCAGCTTTCGTATGTAACGCAATCGAATGCAGGTGAGGGGCTTTTATTTTACGGGAATACGATTATTCCTATGGTTGACAGATTTCCGAAAGAAACAAAAATATATTCAATTTTAACGACAAAGCCATCCGAAATGGCAAGCCTTAATATGGGCATGGGCAAAAAAGAATTAAGAAAGGATAGGTCAAATCATGTCAGAAACAGCAACCATAACCTCTCAACCATTACTAAACGACAGTAACGTATTGGAATTTTTGAAGCTCTTAAACAGTGCAAACAAGCAATCGCAGGCCAATGAGTATGCGGAATATTTCGGTTCAATCGATGCAATCCAAACGCAGTTGAATGAAACTTTAGACGAACTCAAAAATGTGCGAAAACAACTTGACGCTCTTCAAGCTCACAAAAATCCAATTAAAAAAGCGTTTTCTTCTGTGATTGTTCAATTGCATAATGAATTGCAGGCAATTCAAATGCAGTTGAACGAACTCAAAGAAAAAATGCTCACTTCGGCGAAAAATGCAGTTCAGTTTGTCAAAGAAAACGGGCTTGCGGCATTAAATGGTGTGTTCAAGTTTTTCGCTGTTAAAGAGGATTTGCAGGCTACTATTAATTCTGCTTCCGCTGTTATGGAATCGTGTAATAAGTCGGTTGCAAAAATCGAATCCATCAGCAATGAGTATCACGCTATCGGTCTGCATACTCGCAATTTCGGCAGGGCTGTCATCGGTAAAGAAGCCGTCCAAGACCAAAAGCAAAAAGGCAAATTGGCAAAAGCGTTACAGTCATTAATTAAGTTTCGCAAGAACTATTCTGCGGGATTAAAAAAGCGATGCGAAAACTCGCTTGCCCAATTGGAAAATCTTGAAAATGCAGTCCAAAACAACAGCAGTCTGAAAGCGGAACGTAAACGTCCGTCGCTCTTGAAACGAATTGAAAACTATAAGTACAATATCCAAATTCAAGAGACTTCCGACAAGCCAAAAAAACATGAAGTTGACAGCAGATAGGGCGGTGATTTTGTTGTGAGCGTTGATAACAATAGTAAATCGAAACTACGAAACCGGCGGCTTATTCGGAGGGAAGATGACATTGTTTCCACAAAGCCTAATCAGCGTAGTACAAAATATGCACAGAAATTTGTTCCGCAGGCAGCGAAATTTGAAAATTCGGATTCAAACAAAACAAAAATCTCAAAGTTGCAACATCAAGCCGAGACTGTCGCGGAAAAAATCGAGAAAGCGCGTGACAAGGCTAAGGGCATTAAAAGAGCCACTCCCGCCGACAAAATCGGTAACAACATTCCGCAAGTTTGCACGAATGTTATTCACAACAAAATCAACGAATCCGAGCATGAGAATGTCGCTGCACAAGCAGTAAACAGGACAGTTCAAGCTGCTGAATGTGTTCACAATAAAATGCGTTCGGCGTACCGATTTGTCCGTGACAGTCCGGTGCGGCAAGCCGTGAAATTGGAGAATAAATCGGCGAGAATTAACACCAAATTAACTTACCACAAGACTGTTCGTGATAACCCCAAATTGCAAAGTAATCTGATTTCACGGCAAATGCAGAAACATCGAATAAAAAAGCAATATGCAAAAGCCGCACGAGACGTTAAAAGAGGGATTCGCAGTGGTAGTAAATCCGGAGTTGTTGCGGCAAAAAGTGCAAAAAAACTTGTTGCCGTTATTGCCAAAAATCCTAAAGTATGGTTGGTTATTGCGGTGTTGTTCATGTTATTTTTTCTTGTTTCGTCGTGTATGTCGTCTTTAGTTTTTTTAATCGGCGGAATTAATAATGAGTTTTCCGGCACTTATCTCGCCGATGAAAATAATATTACGGCTGCATCGGTGTTGTACACAGAGTGGGAAACTGATTTAAATTTGCGCATTGAAAACGCCGAAACAGAACACGCTGAATATCACGAATACCGCTATAATATCGGGTATATCGGACATGACCCGTTTGTGTTGATGGCATATTTGACTGCTGTTTACGGAGATTTTAATGCAGACGATATTACAACAAATATGCAGGAATTATTTAACGAGCAATATCAGCTTCAATTTGTTGAGCAAAACGGCAGATTAAACATCAATCTTTTTTCGCACTCTTTGGAAGAAATCGTTAGTTCAAAAATGAATCGAGAGCAAATTATGATTTACGAATCCTGCATGGAAAGCAGAGGAAATCGTCAATTTGTCGGCAGCCCGATTTCGGGGGATTGGCTTCCCCGAATAACAAGCTATTACGGGTATCGAATACACCCAATTCGAGGCGGAAAAGGCTTTCACACGGGGCTTGACATACCTATGCCCACCGGAACAGATTTACTTGCTGTTCACGACGGAAGAGTTGTGCGAACGTCAAACGACCCCGGCGGTTATGGATTGTTTGTCGTCATTGAAAACAGTGCCGGAACTCGCAGTTTATATGCGCATTGCGACAGTTTTTCAGTCAGTGAAGGACAAACGATAAATCAAGGCGATATTATTGCGAAATCGGGTAATACAGGCGGTTCTACAGGCCCACATTTGCACATTGAATTACGACAAAACGGGGTATTATTGAACCCAATTTATTTTATGGATTTTGGAGGTTTAGTTTGAAGAAAAACAGCGGGTCGAACTCCACTTCGAGCAAGCAGTTAGAGCCTGTTTAGATTCTCCGAGCGAGTGGATTTTCAAGCAAATTTTTCGTCAGACAAGGCGATTTTTGTGCGAATATCCGCTGATATTTAAGCAAAAATCAACGCAGTATGGCGGAAAATTTGCCAAAAAGCCGCCGTGAGCGAGATTCTAAACAGGCTCTTAGACACGGCGAATCTTCACGACTCGTTGGTGTCGGAAAGGAATGGTCTTTACTATGACAAAATTAGAGCGGGTAAATGCTCAAATCGCTAAAACAAAGTCAAAAATCGCAGAGCAACAGGAACATTTACGTGAGTTAGAGAGCCAAAAAATCGAATTGGAAAACAAAGATATGTTGCAGGCAATTCGAGGTTGTAAGCTCACTAAAAACGATTTAATGTCGCTGTTGCAAAATCAATATGAGAAGGAGAAATTCAATTGAAAGTAAAAAAAACAATGACAATTCTTTTTGCATTTATACTAAGTATTGCCGCATTCCAATCGGTTTCGTCAGCCGAGGAAGATTTGGGGTTTACACCGGGCGGAGGTGATATTGTGATTGACAATAACAACAATTCTATTGCTTTCACACCGAGCGGGAGTGCCACTGTAATTGACAACGTAATCGAAAATAACGGTAAAGAGTTTTACACAATTACAACCGAATCGGGGAACGTATTTTACCTGATTGTTGACCGATTCCGTGATAGCAATAACGTGTATTTTCTTAATGCCGTCACCGAGAAAGACTTACTCGCGCTCGCCAAAATAAGCGGTGAAATCATCAAAGAAACAACAAATACGGATGCAAATTCCGGCGGCGAAAATGCACCGGAACAGCAGTCAAAACCGGAAACAACACCTACCGAAAATTCGGGATTAAGCAGTAACACAACAACCGTGATTTTTGTTGGAATTGCCGTTGTTGCAGTCGCAATTACAGGCTTTTATGTGAAAATAATCAAGCCGAAAAAACAAGGTAATAACGATGATTTTGACGATTTTGAAGACTGCGAAGAAGAGGACAATTATAGCGACAATGACGAAGGCGAACCCGACTTTGAACGCGGCAAATTTGAACTTTAAAAAAGGCAAATTTCAGTCAAAAAAGCGGATGATGTCCGCTTTTTAATAAATTTAAGGAGGCTTTCTTATTATGGAAGTAAGTGCAAGAATTGTGAGGGTTTTTCCACAAGGCAAAACATTAAAGGCGGTCGCAAGCGTGACTATTGAGGGGTGTTTTGTTGTTCACGGTGTCAAAATTATCGAGACTGAAAAAGGTGTGTTTATCGCAATGCCAAGCGAAAAACGCGGCGAAAATTACAGGGATATTTGCCACCCGATTGACAGTTATACGCGCCGAATTATGACCGATGCCGTGCTGTCGGCATATGCGGAAGTTGTTCCCGATGACGGCTCAAGTTCAGAAGAAGCGTATGCAAAAGAGACGATTTATGAAGACGAACAATATGACGAATATGAGGACTAAAAAAATACTAATAAAATTTTTAAGGGGAAAGAAAATGAGAGCATTTATTAACAAGAAAAAAGGCATTATCATGGGGGCAATCGTACTCATAGCGATGACTTGTGCGTTCGGCGCAAAAACAGCATGGTGCAACAAAAGAGGCGATGGTTACATCGGCGAAGCGTTGAAAATTCTGATTTCGGTCGTGTTGGGTGCGTTGCTGTTATCGGGATTGTATTTGCTGTTTAACAGCGTTGTGCTCCCGACTTTAACAGATAAAATCACTAACTTGTTCAACTATGCAGGATAAATGATTACCGGAATGCGGCGAGACAAAATAATTGTTTCGCCGCATATTTTCTGCTCGAAAAGAAAGAAGGAAAGAACATGGAAATCATAAAAGGAATCATCTTTGCGACAATCTTGTTAAAAGCATCAGTCAGCGATATTCGAACACGAGAAGTTGATAATTATTTCAGCATTATGCTTGCGATAACCGCCTTAATCGGAGTGAATTTGAATGGTTTTGTTCCCATGATTTTAGGTGCGTTAATTGTTCCATTGCCGTTATTAATTACAGCGATTGCAAAGCCCGGTAAAATGGGTGGAGCGGATATAAAAATCATGTCTGCGTGTGCATTTTTGCTTGGTTTCACAAAAGGCATGGCAGCTTTAATAATCGGGTTATTTTTCGCTGTAATATGCACTTTAATCATCAGAAAAATCACGAAAAAGAATCTGCATGATTCGATTCCGCTTGTGGCATATTTAGGAGCGTCAAGTTTCCTTGTTTATTTAATTTAGAAAGGTTGAAAGTCAATGAAAAACAGAACTGTTTTAGGGATGGTTTGCATTTTGTTTGCCTTCGCAATTTCGTTCGGTGTCGCGCCGATAATCAACAAAACAGCATCTGCAAAAATCGACATAATAAGAATGACAAACAACATTTCGCAAGGCACGAAAATCACTGAAAACGACGTGCAAATCATAAGTGTCGGCGCATACAATATTCCCGCAAATGTCGTCAAAAACAAAGACGAAATCATAGGTAAGTTTGCCGCGTGTGATTTGAAAATCGACGACTATGTTTTACCGTCAAAAATAAGTGATTCTGCCGACAGTGCCAACGATATTTTCCGAACGCTCAACGGCTCAAAAAATGCGATGAGTATCACGATTAACAGCTTCGCGGGAGGGCTTTCAGGCAAGCTCCGAAACGGTGATATTGTTACGATAATAGTCACAGGGAAAAATCCCGATAATCCCGCGGATATACCCGCGCAACTCAAGTATGTGCGTGTAATTACTGCCACAACCACATCCGGTTTTGACGTGGATAGCTCGGATGGCGAAAACTCCGAAATACCTGCAACAGTCACGCTTTTAGTCAACGAGGAACAGGCGAAATTGCTCACAGAATATGAAAATCATGCAGTAATTCACTTGTCACTTGTTTACAGGGGAAATGAAGAAACAGCTAACCAATTTTTAGCTGTTCAAGAGCAATTTTTTAAAGAAAGGAACACGCTCGAAAATGAGTAAAATTATTACAATTTGGGGTAGCCCGGGTGCGGGTCGTACTACGTTTGCGGCGAAGTTAGCCAAGACGATTTACAAAAAAGAAAAAGCGAAAATAATTTGCATTTTTACCGACAATCAAACACCTGTATTACCCGTTCTTTTTCCCCACAGTAAAAAAGAAAATCTGCCGTCAATCGGAGCATTGCTCTCAAAAACGCAGATTGAAAAATCGGATTTGCTGAATTATTTAGTGACGTTTAAAAAGCTCAAAAACGTGGGATTTTTAGGATATACGGACGGTGAAAACAAGTTCACCTACCCTGAATTTTCCGCTGATAAAGCAAGAAATCTGCTCGACACAATTTCATCGGTGGTTGATTATGTGATTATCGACTGTTCGAGTGATTTAAGCGAGCCTCTAAACCAAGCCGCGATTCAAAATGCCGATTCTTTGATTAAACTGTGTTCGCCGACACTTAAAAGTGTGAGTTATTTTTCATCGCAACTTCCTCTCTACGGCGATATTGTTTTCAAGCCGGAATTGTATGTTGCGGGTCTGATTGAAAACCAAAACGAAAGTTATATGCCGATTGACGATGCGAAACATCATTTCGGGAATATAAAGTTTGTAATTCCGTACTGCGAAACGCTCCGTCAACAGTCGATGGACGGCAGGATTCTCGAAGATGTCAAAGACAGGAAATGGAACGAGAAAATGAGGGCGATTGCCGGATTGGTGGTGTAAATTTGAAACACGATTTCAGCCATATTTTAAAACTCACACAAGAGCATATCACAGCGAATTATGCTGCGGTTTTCTCTGAAAATGCCGACAAGGAAAATTTACATCAATTAAAACCATATATCAGAGATTTTCTGCGTGATATGGAATTGGAAAACCTTGACTTGTTGATTGATAAACTATATCGTGAAATGGCGGAATACTCGATTTTAACACCGTTTTTGGGTTCGTGTGAACTCGAAGAAATCAACATAAATGCTTGGAATGACATTGCTTTAACTTACACCGATGGCAGAATCGAAAAATTAAAAGAACACTTTAATTCACCCGAACACGCTGTTGATATTGTCAAAAGATTGCTCCATAATTCCGGCATGATTATCGACAATTCAACACCGATTTCACAGGGACATCTGCCGAATAACACTCGAATTACCGCGCTCAAAGAACCAATTATTGACGAGGGTCATGGAATTTCTGTGTCGATTCGACTTTTGCATCCGCAGAAAATAACTCGGCAAAAGCTGATTTCAAGCGGTTTTGCAACACATGAAATGCTCGACTTTCTTTGTACGTGTGTTCGTTATGGTGCGTCATTAATTACTGTAGGCGCTACGTCTACCGGAAAAACAACTTTGCTTAATTGTTTGCTTTCCACAATTCCCGACAACAAAAGAATTTTCACAATTGAGAGCGGTTCGCGTGAGTTATCGCTTGTTCGTGAACGTGACGGCCAAATTATAAATAACGTCGTTCACACGCTGTCAAGACCGTCCGATAATTCCGCATTTGACGTTAATCAAGAAAAGTTGGTTGTGAGTTCGTTGCGATTTAATCCCGATGTTGTGGTGGTTGGTGAAATCCGTGACATCGAGGCTCATTCCGCTGTGGAAGCGAGTTTGACAGGTCACACGGTAGTCAGCAGTGTTCACGCGGGGGATTGTAGGCAGGCGCATTTGCGGATTGCCCTGCTCTGTCAAAAGAAGTTCCCGATTGATTTTAACACGTCGTTAATTCAGGCGGCACAGGCATTTCCGATTACAGTGTTTTGTCATAAATTAGAGGATAATTCTCGCAAAATTATGGAGGTTGCCGAGGTTGAAATCACGCAAAACGGCGAGCGGAAATATCGAACTTTGTACAACTATCAAATAGCCCAAAATACTTTTGATAAAAACACAAAAAAGTACACAATTAAAGGCAAATTTAACAAACCCGAAACCATGTCAAACAGTCTTAAACAGAGGCTTATGCAGTATGGTGTTCCGCAAGATATGTTGAGTAGGTTTTTACGGCAGGAGGTGATAAAAAAATGTTCTTAATTTATTTAATTTCAGTGATTTTGTTCGTGTTGGCGATTATTTTGTTTCTCGGATTAACACCGGAAAAAGTAACAAACGACATCATGTTAATTGCATCGCCGAAACAAAGTCTTGACAACGAATGCAAAGCGGTCAAAGGCAAAAAGAAAATTCGCAAAGCCGCACAATTTCTAATCAATACGCACAATGCGTTGGTTGCTACCGGAAAAGGCACGGCGTTCACTTTCATATGCGCATTGTCGATGATACTGTTGATTACAGGCGGTGTAATTTCGGTAATAATCGGGAACTATTTCTTGATTCCGGTGTTGAGTTTGTCGCTTGCAATACTCCCGTTTTTCTATGCAAAATCAACGCTAAACCATTACAAAAAACACGTTGACGAAGAACTTGAAACTGCACTTTCGATTATCACCACTTCGTATGTGCGAAGCGATGATATTGTTAAATCTGTGGGCGAAAATGTAATGTATATTAAGCCGCCTGTCAAGGACTTCTTCGCGACTTTTGTTGCCGAAACAACGACAATTAATTCTAATACTAAATCGGCATTGCGGCACTTGCGTGAACGTGTCGATAACCAAATTTACCGCGAATGGTGCGATGCGTTAATCGCTTGTCAGGATGACAGAACGCTGAAAACATCGCTGATGAGCGTGGTTAATAAGCTCTCGGACGTTAGAATCGTCAACAACGAACTTAAAACAATGCTGTATGAACCGCGCAAAGAATATTGGACGATGGTAGCGTTAATCATCGGGAATATTCCGCTATTATTCGTGCTCAACCGTGACTGGTTTCACACGTTGATGTGGACTTTGCCGGGGAAAATCATCCTTGCAATGGCAGGTGCGATTATCACAATAACTGCGATTTTAATGAACAAATATTGCAAAAATATCGAGTATGAGATATAAGGGGGGGTAATTAAGTGACATTACTTTTAATTATTTCGGGTGTTGTTTTGGGGGTGGGTCTGACGTTGGTAGCATCCGATTATTTTCGCATACCGCTTTTGAGCACGTCAAAAGCAATCAAAAACCTGTCGCGGCGGCAAAAGAAATCAACAGGCAGTCTTAGTCTTTTGTTGCAGGATTTAGCGGTTTGGTTTACGAGATTTATCAAAATTAACGAGTATAAGCGCATACAACTTTCCGCCGATTTACAGACGGCAAACATGAATATTTCGCCGGAACTGCACATGGCGAACGCACTCATAAAAGCATTGGTAGTGGGCATTTTCGCGTTTCCTGCTTTTTGGATTTTCCCGTTGCTTGCTCCCGTAATTGTGGTAATTTCACTTTTACTGTATTTCAACGAAGTGGGGAGCATCCGCAAACTCATCGGCGACAAACGAGAAATCATCAACTACGAATTGCCGCGATTTGTGTTTACAGTTGAAAAAACATTAAAATACAATCGCGATGTTTTGGGAATTTTGGAAAATTACAAAAATTCTGCTGTTTCGAGTTTGGAATTTCGCCGCGAATTAGAAGTCACCATCGCAGATATGCGAAGCGGTAATTATGAATCGGCTCTAACCCGCTTGGAAAGTCGAGTGGGAAGCCCTATGCTGTCTGACGTGGTACGCGGTTTAATCGGCGTAATTCGCGGCGATGAAACGGCGATGTATTGGGCGGCTTTGTCAATCAAATTCGCAGACATTGGTCGGCAGACTCTGAAACAAAAAGCGCAGAAAGTTCCCGCTAAAGTCAAACGTCTGTCGATGTTGCTGATGTTTTGTTTCTTGATTTCCTATCTCGTAATTCTCGGAATGGAAATAATCACGAGTTTAGGCGCGGTATTCGGGAGTTGAAGGAGGTTAAATTTTGGAAAAAATCATTAAATCAAATCGCGGTAACGGTTACATCGAAACTGTGGTTGGTGTGTTTTGTTCGGTGTTGCTGCTCATGCTTATAATCAACACTTTTTCGCTGTTGGCACTCAGGCAAAACATGGACTATTACACAAAGGAATTACTCAAAACCGCGACAATTGACGGGAAAATATCGTCTAATGTAACCGAACGACAAAATGAATTAACCGCTGAAACAGGGATTCCACCTACAAATGTTGAATGGAACACAACATATTTCAATTTCACACAAAAGACGGTACAATTCGGGGACAAAATCGAGCTTACAATTACTTGCAGAACGACATTCAAAGGCTTCGGAATCTTCTCAATTCCCGTCACCATGACTTCCAAGCACTCCGGATTATCGCAGAGGTATCACAAATGAAAAAGAAGATTTGCAGCAACAAAAACGGCAGTTCATATGTTTGGACTTCTGTTTTTATTTTGGTCGTTGTTATGATTTTTTCGGTGGTTTTCACCTACGTTTCGTTGATGATTACGATTAGCCGTACTCGCGAAGATACGCAACGAGTTCTCGACAGTTTTGTCATCGAAAACGCAGAAGAAATCTATCAATCGGTCAAAAACGGAAATCACACCACGCTTAACAATAGCTACGACGAAAAGTTCAAAAACCTGATTGCAAGCGAGTTAGGGCTTACTCGTACAGCTACAAAAATGTACAACGAAACTGAAAACAACGACATTATATTTCAGTACGATAATCCGGTGACGACCAACATAAGAAACGATGTTTTGGAGTTGCAAACGACTTTTGAAATTGTAATCCCCATCGGATTTGCAGGCAAAAAATTGTTCGACTTTCGCATACCGTTGGAAGTCAAATCTTTGTATGTAATGAAATAGAAAATCAAGCCATTTAAATCTTGAAAAAGTGAGACATAAAGTTTTATTTTTACTCGATTTATCTGAGAAAGGTGTAAGTTTGAATAATAGCGGAGGTGTCATCGGCTTCGCCGGTGAGCAGTCCGCTTGACAGGCTTATTCATGGAGGCTTTGTGCCTCAGAAAGGTATGGTCATAACTTATGAAAATTATTCTTAAAAACAAGAACACAATTATCAGCGCGGCAGTGTTTTTAATCATGCTTGCGGTTGTTTTGACGGTGTTTATAAACCCGCGACCTAAGCCGCCAATTGACAGTGTTGAGCCTGTCGGGGCGACTGAACCCGATGTTACAATCAGCGTCCCGAGCGTTAAACCCGATGGCAATTCCAAAAGCACGGAAAAGCCTGTTGATTCGAGTGTTCCCGATGGTGTTGCAATGCTCGATGTGGGCGGCAATCCAAATGGCAGCAGCAATGTCCCAAGTGGAACAAACAGCGGAAATTCGGCTACAAATAACTACAGCGAAACAGTCGATAATCCTTCACAGAATCAGCCTTTTGTAGATGTCGGAGTGGTTCCCGATGCTGTGGAAAATAAAGACGAACCGCCCAATCCGCAACCGCCGCCCGATGGTTTTGTGCAAGTCCCGCCCGAGCCGATTAACCCCGACAAATCTGTAGAGAAACCACTCACGGAAATAGGTTTACTTGTCGGCGCGAATCTCGAAAAAGCGGGGTATAATACCCTGTTTCTCAACGCAGGCTCACCTCGTGAAATGGTTGAGAACGCTGTCAAAAATTACGCTCAAACAGGGAATGTGACATTAAACCCAAGTGCGTATGGTCTGCCGGAATTAGTCGGTGAATACCACATTAAACTTGCTGTAAAAGGCGTAACAATTACCGAATCGGCAAAATATATTTCCGATTACATGATTGCCGACAAAGCCTTTAACGACAAGGTTAAAACGGTGTTCAACCAGTACAAAGACGGGTATTTATCGGTATATCAAAAGGACGGAAATTTTTATGTTTTATTCGCCGTTATCGACAAAGGATATGTAAGTTAATTCATAGTGCATAATTCATAATTAATAAAATTGGGAAAGGGAGATTTTAATGAGGAAATTAATAGGCTTTTTTTCGCTTATAATCGGGATTATATCGGCTTTTTCAATCACTGTTTCAGCCTCTGTTGTTGACGGTCAAAACTACAATCAAAGAGTGGAAGTCGGGAATGTTTCAAGTGGTTTCGGCGCGTATTGGGGAGTGGATAGCCCTAATGTTCAAGGTCGCGCTCACACTGCAAATTTATTAGGTGGTTACGTGGCTGTACCGACGTATGGAACGTGGTTTAACACGGCTCTCGGGTTAGAAAAAACGCAACAATATAATCTGCACGGAACTGCAAACGGCGGCAATACGGGCGTGGCTTGGGCAACGCTTGAGCAAGCTCAAAATAAACAGGATATGATTAGTTTCACGGGCAATACAAATTCGCCGTATCGCGGATTCAGCCAAACTATAACCAACAGAACAATTGTTCCGATGAGCTGGATAGCGGGGGTTACAACAACTAAAATGGTTTCTTTTTATACTTTAAGTCGAAACTATGTCGGCGCAACAATACAAGGGTTGGATGCGGCAGATGAGGCAGGTGTAACTACACGAATTTACGGCACAGGACTGCCAACTTCCGACGCTTACGGAACGAGCAATTATCATAACAGTTCGGGTGGTGCAAAACATGGTCAAGATGGTCTTGATTTTGGAAATTACAGAATAAATATCACAATTCCAAACGCAGATAAATATGTAATAAAATATTCGATTTGGTACAGACCGGGCTCGAAATTCGCAAACCAAGGCAACGATTTCGACATCACTTATTACACCGGAACGGGTAACCTTATTTCAGTTCCCGCAAAATATCTTGAGTCGGGCGGCGAGTACACAATCACGCTCGGAGCAACAAAAAAAGGCAATATCATTGTCGATTTGCGCCGCGCTGTGAACGTCACCGAAAGTCTCAGCGGTAAAGTTTTCGAGCTTGTTAATTCTGCCGGAAATGTTATCGAAACTGCGACAACCGATGTGAATGGTTACGCATATTTTTACAACCAACCTTACGGAAAATACACCATCAGACCCACAACAATTCCGACTAACCATTACTACTCACCCGACCCCGTTTCGGTTCAACTTAACGCGACTTCGGTGACAGAAACAATCACGCTTATGCGGCGAACCGGAACACTGCGGATTCAATATAATACCGAGGATAATTTAAGTCGGAATAATGTCCAATTTCGTGTGACAAATCCGAGCGGAACGGTAACTTCGCACACCACAAACAGCACGGGATTAATTACACTTTCGGACGTAATTACAGGCAGTTACAAAGTCGAGCAAATGAGTGCGAACTCCGATTATGAGCGGGTTACAACGTCACAAACAGTCACGGTTAATCAAGCCGCAACCACCACAGTCACATTTTATAACCCGATTTTGTACGACTTTTCTGTGGCACTTTCAGCCCCGTCAAACGCACGTCAAATGCAGGATTTTACGATTACCGCAACCTTTACAAACAAGGGCGGTAAAGTCGGAAATAATGTTCCCGTGAGCGTAATTTATGACGGAAATAATTTGCTGAACGGTACGCTGAACATTCCCGCAAATTCAACTGTAACTCGCACATTCACGGTAAGAACAAGGACGATGGGTGCGAAAACGATTACCGCAAACGTGAATCCTAACAAAACTTTGCGTGAAAATCTAATGAGCGATAATAGCATTTCGCGAATGGTAAACATCACAACTTCGACTGTGTTGAGTATTGGTTTTATCAATCCCAATGCCGAATATCGCGAGGGTACGGAGGTTATTTCGACATTCCGAATCACAAATGACGGTTACAATGATATGCTCCCGTCAAGCAATTTAAGTGTTAATTTAGCGGTGAATTACACACAAAATAGTGTAAATAAAAATATCACAATTCCTGCAAAAAATCAAGTTGTTATTCCCGAAAACGGAAACAATCTTGTGTATTTCAAATGGACTGTTCCGGCGGGAACAGCGGGGTTGCAATTCCGGCTGACTGCCACTGTTGACCCCGAAAATCGGATTGATGTAATTAATCGAAATAACAATGTAATCACGGTTAATCGAACGATTATTGCAGCGAATAATTCAACTCCGCCAGACACGCAATTTGAAAAGAAAATGCCGAGTGAATTTTCGCAAATGAGTATTCCAATTCAAACTTCAATTTTATCGAACTCATGGGCGGTTTGGGAATGGGAAAACGGTGATTTTATCAAGAAAACCTACGGTTTACAACTCGGTGATTCCACACCGAATATTGTTCCCGATGCGAACTCGCCGTCTCGAAAAAACACAAGCGGTGTATGGTCGATGGGTTCGGGGTACGGGTTCACGTTGGAATGGTCAACACCGACACGCACTTTATCGGGAACTGCCGCTCCGCCGACCGCGAGTTACACGGCTGTTCAAGCGGCTAATTTGTTCTTCCCCGAATTTAAATTCAGCAACACAATCGGAAGTTATCGCCACTTAGACAAAAATGGTGTAAACAGCTTCCGATTCCCCGGAAATCCCAATGCGAAAGACAACGCGCGATTGCATTTTGTGCCATTATGGTTTCCAAACGGGGATTATCAGTGTCAAGGATTTGCATCTGATTTGTGGACTCCCGCGGGTATGTTGAGTGGATATTACAGCTCAAATGTTGTGAAAATAAGTGGGAGCGTTTACGATGATTGGTACGTGGGGAATGCTCGTTGAAGTTGTTGTAATGGGGATTGTTCTGCGATTAAACGTAGTCAATCCCTATCTTTTTTATTGTGTCGATTCTGCTAATTGCAATTTTGTAAATTCTAAAATTTCGTGTGCATATTTTAGTGCTAAATTCATCTGCGTTTCGTCAATTTCAAGATTTGAAGGATAGCGTGAAAACGATGCGTATGTTGTCAAAGTTGTGCAAACTTTGTCAAAGTTTGGCATATTAAAAACAGACGAAATCCGCTTGCATTGATTAAGCAAAAATACAAGGTCGTGCGTTTTTGTTAATGTGCCGACTTTAGCTATAACAAACGCTTTCAAAATCTTTTCAACAGATTGCTGGCAGTGGTAGCAGACGATTTCAAGCGGAATCGGTCGATGTGTTCCCGCCATCTTTTTCGCTGCATCATAGTCCATTTGTGCAAAACGAATCCACTCTTTTATATCAAGATTATCGTTCATACAAAACCACTCCTTCCGTGTTAATCATGTGTTCAAACGATGTAGGTCGCACCGCATGAGTAGCGAACATTTCTTGATTATACGCAAGCAAATCAAGCGGGCTCTTTTGAATGTTGATAAGTGCCATTCTCAAATCAACCGCGACATCCGCCGGGTGTTTATCATTTATATGGGTGAGAGCACACAAATCAATATCACTGTCAGAGTTTGCCGCACCGGTCGCATGAGAACCGAACAAGAAAAGTTTAGTTACCATGCCCGTTTCTGCAATTGTTTTTACAATGTCGTCTAATTCTTGTTTTATGTGTTTAGACATTAAAATTCCCCCTTTCGATAACTCTGACTGTCATTATAACATAAGTCGCAACAAAAATCAAGAGAAATTTATAAAAAAACGGAGAAAATATTTATGTCAAAATTCAAGTTAGTTATAACCGAAAAGCCAAGCACAGCACAGGCAATATCCGCCGTCTTGAACGCAAACAAGCGTGAGGACGACCCGAGCCGGGCCGGCAGCTACTTCATCGGTAATGGATACATTGTCAGTTGGTGCGCGGGTCATTTGCTCGAACTTGCATCGCCTGATATGTATGATGAAAAATACAAAAAGTGGCGGTATTCCGACCTGCCGATTATCCCCGAATCGTGGAAATACGTTCCGGCGAAAGGCAAGGAAAATCAACTCGAAGTTGTTACAAAACTGATGAACCGTCCAGATGTTAAGTGCATCATCAATGCCTGCGATGCGGGACGTGAAGGCGAAAACATCTTCAATCTTGTTCGTGATTTCGCTAAATGCACCAAAAAAGTCTACCGCTTATGGATTTCGAGCATGGAAGAATCGGCTATTCGTGCGGGTTTCGCTGCCATGAAAGATGGCGAAAGTTACAACAACCTTTATGCTGCCGCGACCTGTCGTGAACGCGCAGATTGGGTCTGCGGAATTTCAGCGACGCGCCTTATTTCGGTGCTTTACGGCACGACTTTAAACGTCGGGCGGGTGCAATCACCGACTTTGGCAATGCTCGTAAAACGTGAAAATGACATCTCAAATTTTGTTAAAGAACCGTTCTATATACCTGTGGTTAATATGGGCGAATTTACTGCTTACGGCGAGAAATTAAAAGATAAATCCGAAGCTAAGTTAATATGCGGTTTTTGCAATGGTGCGACTGCCGTTGTTCAATCTATTGAACGTCAAAGAAAGACTGTTTCGCCTCCGAATCTGTTTAACCTAACGGCACTGCAACGAGAAGCTAATCGCCTGTTCGGATTTACCGCAAAACAAACTCTCGACTATACGCAGTCATTATACGAAAAACGACTGCTGTCTTACCCGCGCTCGAACGGAAAATTCATAACCGAGGATATGCGTGATTCTGTTACGAAAATGATTGGCGATGTTAATTTTACTCCGAATATTGAGCGAATAATCGGCTCTGTATCGGAGCACCATGCGATTATTCCGACTTTGGAAAGTATAAATGCCGACACTGCAACACTCCCGAAAGGCGAACGAAGTATCCTCGAACTTGTGC
>Ga0099364_10002570_pt1 | contig 28817 bp, 13 predicted proteins | sample TergutTh196P3_FD_73070 | JGI IMG/M metagenome (GOLD analysis project Ga0099364, IMG submission 73070) | Microcerotermes parvus P3 segment gut microbial communities from Pointe-Noire, Republic of the Congo - Th196 P3 | ecosystem: Host-associated > Arthropoda: Insects > Digestive system > Gut ...
ATTTTTAACACAGAGGATTTGAGAGGACACAGAGTTCACAGAGTATGAATGATAATTGATTTATTAATTAAAATACATACTCTGTGCTCTCTGTGAACTCTTAAAAACTCTGTGTTAAAAAAACTCTGTGTTCTTTGTGTCTTCTCTTAAAAACTCTGTGTTAAAAAAAAGCTCTGTGTTAAAAAATCATTTCAATATGACCAATCTTTGCACACCGAAAAAGCTTGGACTGGACAATTGATAGAAATACACTCCAGAGGCAGTTTCTCTGTTTTGGCTGTCTCTTCCGTCCCATGTTATAGTCTGCTCGCCAGTGATATCTGTGAATTCTTTGACCATCTGTCCTCTGATATTAAAAATACGCAAGGTAGCTATTTCACTATCTTTTACAGATATGTCAAAGCGGGCAAGGTCGTTTGGTCGCAAAGGATTGGGATAAACATTTGAGATAGAAGTAAAATCTATAATCTCTGGGTCGATATCCTCATTTCTGACTGTGATTGAGATAGGACCATAAACACTTGCAGAACCATCGTTTTCTATAGCTTGTAGCCAATAAAAATACTCTGTGTCGAGCTTTATCTCAAGGTCAATAAATTCATAGTTCTGATAGGTGGGCAAATTGTGGGCAGCTATCAAACTGGGCGTGATAGTAATAGCTCTGTCAATGATATTGGACTCACCACGAAGTAAATGATAGCCACTCATTTCGACTTCTGATTCTGTAGTCCAAGCAAGGCGAACGGAACCAGTAGGCATCGCTGAAACGGTAAAAGAGGTCAAGGTTACAGGTAGGACACCAAGAGGATGGAAATCCTCAAGAGTGCGGACAAAAAGTTGATAGCCTGCGTGGTGGGGTGGATTTGTTCCTGAATACTGACTCAGCATAACTATGAGGTCGGCTGGAAATGTAGGTCCAGCACCGTGTAGAGCAGGTAATACTCTTAGGTCGATACTCTGTGTTCCGTCTGTGAGACTGACACTGACTGTGCTACCAGAGCTAGGCCAGCTCGCTCCTTCTGATAGATTAACATTTTTTATCCCAATCAGACTTCCCTCATATCTTTCTGCAGTCTCATAATTAGAAAAATATTCTATAGTATTGATATAAGGCTGTGGCATGACACCGATGCCAGTGTGAGTGATAGTTTGTGGGTTTATCTGACCTCTACCACGAAACTGATTTATACTACCTACCACAGTATATTCATTTCCGAGTATAGCGTCTGTAAAACCAGCAGTAGTGGAGTAAACACCAAACCCAGCGGTGGCATCTTGCAAAAAGAAATCTGTCGCAGCTGTGCTAATCATTCCCTCACTATTAAGAGCTACACCATGAATCTGAACAAGATAATTTAAAAATCTTGGCATACCATCTGCGAGATTTTCTTTAATTTTCAAGATAGGAGTGGTGCCGACAAAAAACCTTTGCTCAGGTGATTGAACGGATTGAGTAGCTCCATACAAGGCTACAATATTCATTTCAATCCTAGTGCCATTGATAAGCTGTGCAGCTGGTATAGTCGCAGTATAAACATTTGCAGAGGCAGTCATCACGATGTCTTGCTCTATCCCATCAAGAGAATATCGGAGCAAGACATTATTTAAATCACTGCCTGCATAAGTTACAGTAGCTGAAATAGAAAGTGCTTGATTAGCATCAGGTGGAGTTGTAATTTGAGTAACATTTGAGATGATAGGAAATTGTGGTGGGTCGCCTCCTTGAAGCTTGTAAAGTGTGATGAATTGCTGTCCAGACCCATAAGTAGCAAAGCGTGGTGAAGATGAGTTATACCTTAAAAATCTGGCATTAGTAGTTCCAGCATTTTGAAAATTGAAGGTTTCATTTGCAGCTGTAGTGATAATCCACTGGCTAAGCTCACCCTCTCCATCCTCAGTGGGATAAACAGCATTGTTGTTTGAATTGTCATGTCTCACATAACGCTGTGTAACCTCTGTAAAAATGGTATGGTTACCATTTGGTAATTTTTCCAAATACCATACTACATCAAGAGCAGGGTCGACATGCTGGGACTCTGAGTTTGGCTCTAGAATTTCTCGTGTCAGATAATTAACAGGGGTTCCGCCTGTTGTCTGATTGAAAAATGGTCCAGCTACATTGTCCTGATAGGCAAGTATGTAATATCCTGCACCGTCTAATTCTTCGAGCGTAGTTATCCTGACAAAGACTCCTTCGCCAGCATACTGACCTAATAAACTCCCGACTAAAAACATCAAGAGCATGAAAATAATCATTTTTTGTTTCATTTTTTCCTCCTAAACTTTTTTACAAGTTACAAGTTGCAAGTTGCAAGTTAAACTTTATTTTTTTTATTATTTTGGTAAAGTTTTTTTAAAAAGGGTTTTTTGTCAAATATTTTTTTTGACTATTTTTTGACATGCCTTTTATTAAGGTTGCACAAGGCTTTACTTATCCTTCCTGCAGGCTTCCTGCAGGCTTCCTCGAGGGCACCTAATGAAAAAGAGCTTTTTTGGGGCTTTAAATCAGAGGAATTGAGAATTTCAAGAAATTAGAATTTCAAGAAATAAGAATGCAGAATGCAGAATGCAGAAATAAGCATTAAGCATTGTCCATTATCCATTATCCATTATCCATTTTCCATTTTCTCTGTGTTCTCTGTGTCTTCTCTTTAAATCTCTGTGTTAAAAAGAAAAAATCTCTGTATTAAAAAGAAAAAAACTCAAAAACTCTATGTTAAAAAACATTTGACAAAAATGAGGATTTTAAATATTTTGTCAAGAAAGTGGACAAAAGTTGAGTTCGGAGTTCGGAATTACAAAGGAACGGATAAATGCGTTCCCTACAGAAGCGGAACGGATAAATGCGTTCCCTACAGAATCGGAACGGATAAATGCGTTCCCTACAGAAGCGGAACGGATAAATGCGTTCCCTACAGAAGCGGAACGGATAAATGCGTTCCCTACAGAAGCGGAACGGATAAATCAGTTCCCTACATAATCAAATTCTTTGGTGAGGTATAAAATGAGCAAAGAAAGGTCAAAAAAAGCTTTTTTGAAATCTGAGATTTCTGTCGGTTACTTTTGGGATAGAGTCATGCTCTACTATTGCTTTATCCTACTTTTTCTGCTGCTAAGTGGAGGATGCAACAAAACATCCTCAAATTCTATTTTCTTAAGCAAGCATGACATTGGTTCTTGGACATTTTTTGACATTCCAGATATTACTCAGGAAGAAATACTTGCCATAAAAGAAATGCAGGACAAAGGCATTTCCTTTGTAGTATATGCCCCACACAATACGGAATTATTTTACGATGAAAATGACGAGGAGATAGGATATATAGCAATGTTTTGCGATTGGCTTTCAGGGCTATTTAATATAAAATTTGAAGCTGTTATAGATGATCTAGGAGTTATTGTTCAAAAGGTAGAATCGTTTGAGGCGATTTTTGCGGTGCAAGTTATCACCGAAGACCGACAAAAACGATATTTTATGACCGATACAATTACTCAAAGGTCAGTTCAAATTCTCCGTCTAGATGATAGCCTGCCAACGAGTTTAATAGCACTGGATAGACCTTTGCGTTATGTGTTTTTGGAAGGCTCAATGCAAGCAGACTTATTTGCCGAGTCGCAAGAATCAGGTTCTTATCAGGAGCTAATTGCACAGGATTATGAAAGTGTTTATAGATTGTTACAAAGCGGTGAAGCAGATGCATTTATAGGTAACAATGCTATGGAAATAGCCTTTGATGTCTACGGCGGTGTGATAACAGAGCCTTTTTTGCCTCAGACTTTTATACCTGTAGCACTTGCCACTGGCAATGCTGATTTGCAACCTATCATTAGTGTTATTACAAAAGCTCTGCGGGCTGGAGCATACAGCCATCTAACAGAATTGTATAGAAAAGGTCTCCAAGATTATAAAAGACACCGTTTTAATATGCGACTGACAGAAGATGAAAAAATATATATAAAAAACAACCCTGTAATTCCTTTTGCTTCTCAATATATGTCGTATCCTGTAAGTTTTTTTAACAAAAACGAAAATAAATGGGAGGGTGTTGTATTCGATGTATTAACAGAGATAGAAAGTCTCTCAGAGCTTAGTTTTGTTTTAGCGAATGATACTACAACAGAATTAGGTGAACTAATGAGAATGCTCGAAACTGAGATAGCTTATTTTATACCAAATCTTATCCAAAGTGATGAGCGAAAGGAAAGATTTATCTGGACAAATATTAAATATATCAAAGACAGATATGCACTTTTGTCAAAACAAAGCTACCCAAATATCGAGCTAAACGACATCCCTTTTGAAAAAATAGGATATGCGAGAGGTTCTGCCTTTGCTGATATGTTTCGAAAATGGTTTCCTAATGCAGTTAATGCCAGAGAATATCCTAATACTGATGAAGCATTTATGGCACTTGATAGAGGAGAAATTGACCTCGTAATGTCGAGTCAAAGCAGGCTTGCAGCTCTGACAAATTATTATGAATTTTCTGATTACAAAGCAAACTACCTTTTTAGTGCAGACTTTGAATCAACCTTTGGGTTAAACAAAAATCAAGAAATATTGTGTTCTATTCTTGATAAAGCTCTTTTATTTATCGATACTGATAGAATTCTTGAGCAATGGCAGACCAAGACTTACAATTATCAAGCAAAAAGATTGAGAGATAGGCATACTTGGACTATTGTTACCGCTGCTATTGTTGTAATCTTTATGCTTATTATTTTTTACATCCTTTTTTTAGAAAATTTAAAAAATAAAAGAAAAAATACGCTATTCTCAGAGCAAGCGTCAAATTTAGAAGCCACCAACGAGAGAATAGAAACTATTATAAAAAATCTACCAGGCATGGTATTTCAGCAACTATACAATCCTCCTGAATATACTTTTGTTTTTGTCAGTAGAGGTTGTAATGAACTAATTGGGTATACAGCAGAGGAACTGAATAAAAGTAAAACTTTTGGTCTACTTGATATGATTCATACTGATGATATTCCATCTATTGAAAAATTAAGTGCAGAAACATTGCTTTTAGGACTGCCTTTTGAGACTACTTATAGAATAAAAACAAAAGATGGAATTGAAAAGTGGGTATGGGAAAGAAGTCGAGTCATAAAGAAAAATGCCGATGGCTCACCATACATGATAGAGGGCTATTGCACTGATGTTACAGAGAGAATGAAACTTGAACAAGCAGAGCTTGAACAAAAAAGGATATTGTCGAGAATAGAAGCCATTATCAGCAATTTGCCTGGTATGGTTTTTCAATGTCTTGGCACTTTTCCTGATTATCCTCTGACTTATGTCAGTAATGGATGTTTTGAGCTATTAGGTTATACTCCAGAGGAACTTTTAACAGCTCCCAATAAATACATGGTAATGTTGCATCCAGACGATTTAGCTGAATATGAAAAAAAAGTATTTGAAACAACAGAAATAGGACTTCCCTTTGAAAGCACACATCGTCTTATTTTAAAAGATGGCTCTATCAAATGGGTGCTTGAAAGATGTGTAGTAACAGAAAAAAATCCTGATGGCTCTCCAGCTTTACTCGATGGGTATCTTTGTGATTTGACAGAGATAAAAAAATTGGAAGAAGCAAGACTGGAATATCAATCTGAACTAATGGAAATAAACAAAAATTTACAGCTTATCTTTTATAGTATGCCATTAGGAGTCCGAGTTGTAAGTCGAGAAACTGGAGAATTGCTTTATGTCAATGAAGAGGTTTTAAAAATATTAGGTGCTTCAGGAGCTGGAAGTGAAATTGAGGGTCGTAATGTTTTTGAGTTTATGCCCGAAATACAACCAAATGGCAAAAAAACAATAGAAATGGTCAATGAGCTAAATAAGAAAGATAAATCTACAATGGATTTTGAATGTATAAGATTAAATGGAGAAGTATTTACTGCACGAGTTTACTCTTGCAACATAAATTATATGGGACATCTATCCTCACTGGCAGTTATTGAAGATATAACGGAAAAGAATAAAATGATTGAAAGTATGCAAAGAGCAAGTATTGCAGAAGCAAGCAATCTAGCCAAAAGCCAATTCCTGGCTAATATGAGCCATGAAATACGCACTCCCTTTAATAGCATAATGGGGTTTGCAGAGCTTGCAATTGACAGTGACACTATGCCACAGATGAAAAAATATCTCGCAAAAATTATTGAAAATACCAGCTGGTTGCTTCATATTATTAACGATATTTTGGATGTCTCAAAAATAGAATCTGGAAAGATGGAGCTGGACAATGTTCCTTTTAACCTTGTGGATGTATTTTCACGCTGTCAATCAGTTATTTTACCATTAATAAAAGAAAAAGGTTTAGAGCTTAGCATTTATGTAGAACCTTTGATAAATAAAAAATTGGTAGGCGACCCTTTAAGGCTCTATCAAGTATTGATAAACCTTTTGTCCAATGCTGTAAAGTTTACAGAATCAGGGGTTGTGAAATTTACATCTACTATCCTTGCACCCGTAGAGTCTTATACCACAAATGGCACTCCTACTGGAGATGTCAAAGTCTATTTTGAAGTAAAAGATACAGGTATCGGTATGACTACACAGCAGATGAATAGGATTTTTGAACCATTTATTCAAGCTGATTCCAGCACAACAAGAGAGTATGGGGGAACAGGTTTAGGACTGCCCATAGCAAAGAATATAGTGGAGTTGATGAACGGGAAGTTGGAGTTGGAAAGCACACCAGGGGTCGGTAGCTCATTTAGCTTTGAAATTGTTTTTAAAACTATAGATTGCTTTGACGATTACTCAAAACAAGAAAAATTATCTATTGTTGAGAAACCACATTTCGAGGGGTTAGTTTTGGTATGTGATGATAATAGTATGAATCAAGAAGTAATCTGCGAGCATCTCGACCGTGTAGGTCTTGATACAATGATAGCTCAAAATGGTAAGGAAGCTGCTGATATGGTCTATGAAAGATTAGAAAAAAAGGAAAAACCTTTTGATTTAATTTTTATGGATATGTTTATGCCTGTCATGGACGGGATGGAAGCTGCTACAAAAATACATACTCTACATACAGGCACACCAATTGTAGCTATGACAGCAAATGTAATGGTAGGTGAGCTTGAAAAATACAAAAAATATGGGATGCCAGACTGTCTCGGTAAACCTTTTACTTCTCAAGAATTGTGGCATATCTTACTTAAATACCTTAATCCTATTTCGAGTGATATAAAAGATGATTTTAATGATGATGCTGAACTCCAAAAAAAATTGAAGATAAATTTTTTAAGAAATAATCACTCTATACACACTCAAATAAAAGAGGCTGTTGATAATAAAGATTTTGCTCTTGCTCACAGATTAGCACACACTTTAAAAGGAAATGCTGCACTTATTGGTAAGACAAAATTGAAAAATATTGCCTCAGAAATTGAGGAGTGTTTAAAAAACATTACTACTAATAGCCTTGAAGATAAAATTGAGGCTTTAAGGACTGAATTGTTCCTTGTTCTTGAGGATTTATCACCCCTAAATAATGAGCCAAACAAAAAAAGTAAAAACCAGATTTATGATGCTTCTGAGGTTTCTAATTTATTTGACAGACTTCAAGATTTACTAGAAAAAATCAATCCTGAATCTGTATATCTGATTGATGAGATTCTTTCTATACCTGGCACAGAGCTGTTAGCCCAGCAAATAGAGAATTTTGAATTTGAAGCTGCTTTAAAAACTCTTGCTGAGTTGAGGGATAAGGGATAAAAGGGATAGGAGGAAAAGATGATTAAAAGTAAAAAGTATAGTATACTTATAGTTGATGACCAAAATTCAAATATTTTGGCTCTCACGCACATTTTAAGCTCTGATTATATTATTTATGCTGCAAAAAATGGAGCAAGTGCTATAAAAGCAGCTGAAAAATACATCCCAGAAGTCATTCTCCTTGACATTATTATGCCAGAAATGGACGGATATAGAGTATTTAAGGAACTACAAAAATCAGAAAAAACAAAAAATATCCCAGTGATATTTATTACTGGACTAAGTAATTCAAGCGATGAAGAATTGGGGTTTTCACTGGGTGTTTCTGATTATATTACAAAACCATTTTCACCAGAAATAGTAAAGCTAAGGGTAGGAAATCAAATAAAATTGATTGAACAATTTCGCACCAATGAATATGATATTATGAAATACAAACTTGCAAATGATGCCCTGAAAATAGCTTTATGGGACATGCCAGATATAAATATTGAGCAGCTAGGAGATGAGAGTAAGTTTATCTGGTCTCAAGAATTTCGCACAATGTTGGGATACAAGGATGTAAATGATTTCCCTGACATTTTACAAAGCTGGAGCAATTGTCTACACCCAGAAGACAAAGATAGAACCCTCAAAGCCTTAAAGGCACATCTCGAAGACTATACAGGACTCACTCCTTATGACATTCAATACCGTCTAAGGTTAAAAAGAGGAAATTATAGATATTTCCACGCTCTTGGAACCACTTTAAGAGACTACCAAGGTAAACCTCTTAGGGTCGCAGGTGCATTGATGGATATTACTGAAAAGAAACTGATGGAGGAAACTCTCAAAAGGAGAGAAATAATGTTATCTACAGTTAATCGAACAGCTAGTGTAATGCTGACTGCTGTTGATGATGAAACATTTATTACTTCTCTTAAAGAGAGTATGAAAATTATCGGGCATGGAGTAGATGCAGACTGTGTTGAAGTTTGGCAAAATGAAATGATAAATAATGACCTTCATGCTGTTTTAAAACATTATTGGTTTAGTAAAACAGGTAGGGAAATTAAGTCAAGTTCCTCTGTATTCAGTTTTTCTTATGAGAATGCTCCTAAAGAATGGAAAAAAAAGCTCTCAAAAGGTGAATATATACAAGGTCCTGTATCAAATCTTTCAAAAGAAAATCAAGAGTTTTTAAATGTTTTCAAAATAAAATCAGTTTTGATGATACCTATTTTTATTCAAAATATATTCTGGGGGTTTTGTTGTATTGACGATTGTAGAAATTCTCGACATTTTTCTGATGATGAAATAAATATTCTACGCTCTATTTGCTATATGCTCGCCAATGCGATTAATAGAAGAGCTTTGTTGACTGCAATTCATGAAGCTGATGAAGATAAAAAACAGATGACTTCAAGAATAGAAGCAATTATCAGCAATTTACCAGGTATGGCTTATTCTTGCCTTTATAATTCACCTTTATACACAATGACTTTTGTCAGTGAGGGAAGCAAAGATCTCATTGGCTATACTCCAGATGAATTAATAGGCAAAAAAAATATGTTTCAAGCAATGGTTCATCCTGATGACATCGAGAGTATTGAAAAAAGATACGCAGAAACACTTGAGATTGGGCTAATCTATGAACATGCCTATCGCATAATATTAAATAATGAGTCTATTAAATGGGTCTGGGAAAGATGCCAGGTAATCGAATGGAATCAAGATAAAACACCACGAATGATAGAAGGATATGTATTTGATATAACAGACCAAAGACAATTGGAAGCAGTTGAAATGGCTAATAGAGCAAAATCTGATTTTCTCGCTAAAATGAGCCACGAAATCAGAACTCCTATGAATATCATTATTGGTATGTCTGATATTTTACTAAACTCCCAGCTTAGTTTAAATGAAAAAAGATATATCAGAGATATAAATACTACAGCAAAATCTTTATTATCAATAATTAACGATATTTTGGATGTCTCAAAAATAGAATCTGGAAAAATGCACCTTAATGAAGTCCATTTTAATTTTTATATACTTATAGATGATTTAGTGTCGCAGTTTTCATTTTTATCAAAAGAAAAAGGAATTGAATTTATATCCAAAAAGAATAAATATCTACCTGAAATTCTTTTCGCTGACGATGTCAGACTCAGACAAATACTTACCAATTTACTTAGTAATGCCGTAAAATACACAGAAAAAGGTAGAATTGAATTTGATATAAACCGCGTAGAAAATGAAAATATTTTGATTTTTGTCATTAAAGACACAGGAATTGGTATATCAAAAAATGGAATTTCAAATCTTTTTCAAGCTTTTGAACAAGCAGAATCGGAAAAGAATAGATATATAGAGGGAACTGGGTTAGGACTGATTATTAGTAAAACTTTTATAGAAATGATGGGTGGTAATATCATAGTGGAAAGTGAAAAAAATAAGGGTAGTATGTTTACAATTACTATACCTTTTGTGCCTGGAAATTCTGACCAAATTCAAAAAAATATACCAACTAATAAAGCAGAATATATTACTGCTCCAAATGCTAAAATATTGGTTGTAGATGACAATGAATTTAATTTAAGAGTCGCTTCTGGGTTATTTAATTTATTTGATATTAATATCGAAACTGCCTTATCGGGTAAAGATGCAATTTTACAAATTTCAGAAAATGATTTTGACATAGTCTTTATGGACCACATGATGCCAGAAATGGATGGTATAGAAACAACAGCAGAAATAAGGAAACTCGGTGATAAACAAAAAAAACTACCAATCATTGCTCTCACTGCTAATGTAATTGAAGGTTCGAGAGAAAAGCTTATAGCAAATGGCTTTGATGGATTTATCTCGAAACCTATCGACTTAAACATTTTGATGAATACACTTGTCCAATTCTTACATTCTGAAAAATATCAACAAAAAATTATAGAAACATCAGACAGCAACTATGACTTAGTAGTAAATAATGAAGACTTTTGTAATCTTGTTCAAAAAATTGACGAAATTAACCTCGAAACTGGGTTAAGAAATTTTAATGCAAATAAAGATTTATACCGGGATTGCCTAAAAGTATTTTATGATGAACTTAATATTTCTATTGAAAAAATCAAAGAGCAGATAATCGAAAATAATATCAAACTACTTGCCATTTCAGCTCATACTTTAAAATCCTCCCTTTCGAGTATTGGTGCTAAAAATTTGTCTGAATTAGCTTTAAAACTTGAAATAGCAGCAAAAAATGGGAACACAGACTATTGTTTAAAAATGTTTCCTGATTTTATTAATAATCTCAATATCCTAAATGATAAACTTTCAGAAGTATTTTTACCTATAAAAAAAGCTCAAAAAAAAGAAAAAGGTAATATATCACTACTAAAAAAGGAAATAGAAAAGATGATAGATGCTTTAGAATACTATGACACTGATGCTAGTCTCGATATATTAAATCAAGTGATTTTATATGACTTTGGAGAAATAATTAATGAACTACTCGAAAATGTATATAATGAAATAAAAAGATTTAATTATGATAATGCAAATGAGGGACTGTCGAATATTTTACTAGCTTCTATCTCTGATACTTAGTAGTTCTTTCACTAAACGAAGTGAAGTAGCCTGTCATCTATGATTTCCTTTTTGAAGGGAACGGATTTATCCGTTAAATCAGTTCCCTATTGATAAATGCTCTCAAGTATACTTTTTGTATCATTGTAACTGTATTTATTTATTTTCTTTAAAGCATCTTCCAATAAAGAATTTATCCTATCATCAAAATCTAATGTTACAAGATTATTCAATATGTCAGCAGCAGTATCACTGTCGTAGTTTTCAATAGCCTCAAGGGCAATATCAATTTTTTCTTTGAGAGAAATAGGATTTCCTTTAATTTTTACGGTCATTTCTGTATTAGATGGAAAAACGGTAGTGAGCTGTTCTTGCAAAATCATCATTTTTTTCAAAAAATTGGGATATTGTTTGATACAAGTCTGAATATTATCATTTTTTGCGGCTGTTTCCAGTTTTAATGCAGCCTCAGATAAAATGATAGCACCTACACTCGCTAAAGTAGATTTCAATGAATGGGCTGAGTTAGCAAATAATTTTATTTCCTTATTATCAAGGTAATCAGTCATTTTGTCTATATTATCGTTAATGTCATCATAAAAAACTTTTAAACACTGTTTATATAAATCATAGTTTCCATTGAATCTCAAAAGCCCTATCTCGCTATCTATATCCTCTACATTTTGGAGGGCTGAAAAGAAATCATCATTTTCATCAGAAAAGGAATTATTTGTATAGCTTTCTTCTTGCTGATTGGAAGTCGGGTCAACAATACTTTTTTGTCCGATTTTTTCAGAAGGTAAAAATTCCACTAGTGTATTACGAAATACATTAATATCAATAGGTTTTGATATAAAACCATTAAAATCGTTGGCAATAAACATTTCACTGGCACCTTGTATAGCGTTTGCGGTCAGAGCTATAATAGGAATTTTATAATATTTATCACCGAGTTTTCTTATTTCTTTGGTAGTTTCAATTCCGTCCATTTCTGGCATCATATGATCCATAAAAATAATGTCAAAATCATTTTCTTTGACCATAGAAATAGCTTCTTTACCAGATGAAGCTGTTTTGGCATTAATTCCAAATAATTTTAATAGTCCGAGAGCTACTCTTAAATTGAATTCATTGTCATCTACTACCAAAACATTTGCTTCTGGAGCATTGATAAAATTTGTTTTTGAGTCATAGTTTTCTTGTTTTATTTGAGTAAAAATACCTTCTACTAGAGGTATCAAAACAGTGAAAACACTACCCTCTTTGAGCTTACTCTCCACGCTGATACTACCACCCATCATTTCGATATAGGTTTTACTTATAATGAGTCCAAGACCTGTTCCAGAAATATAACGGTTTTTATCTGATTTTGATTGTTCAAAGGCATGATAGAGTTTTGGAATAACATCCTCAGATATTCCTATTCCACTATCTTTTATGACAAATTGAATTTTATTATCTTCTTTTTGCCGATTGGAATTAGACTCTACTTTAATTAGATTGATAGAAAATTCTACAAACCCCTTTTCTGTGTATTTTATAGCATTTCCGAGTATATTCGTTAAGACTTGTCTAAGTCTGATGTCGTCTCCATAAAGTGTTGCTGGTAAGTTACCTGTTTTTTCAAAACGAAATTCAAGACCTTTTTCTTTTGCCATAAACAAAAACATAGATGCTACATTATCGACTAACATATTGAAATTGTAGTGGGCAAGGCTTAGTTTCATCTTGCCTGCCTCTATTTTTGACATATCGAGGATGTCATTTATTATTGACAATAGAGATTTTGCAGTAAAATTGATGTCTTTTACATAGTCCATATCTTTTGTTTTGAGCTTGGAATTAAGTAAAATATCTGACATACCTATTATTGTGTTCATTGGTGTTCTGATTTCATGACTCATATTGGCAAGGAAAGATGATTTTAACCTCGTTGCATCATCAGCACGCTTTTTGGAATTATAAATTAATGTAAGGATTATACATAAAATAATAACTGATAAAACTCCTGTGAATGATAAAATAATTAACATGATATTTGTATCCTGATAAAACTCGTCAACAGGAACTCCAATATATACTTGCCAGCCATTAAAGAGCCTACGACTATAAAATACACTTTCAATATTTGTAAAAGACCTTGATTTAAAAGCTGTTAACTCTTGACCTTCTTGCAACATTATGACAAAATGCATAAAATCACCCATTTCATTTCTAAGTTCATCCAATTTTATGCCTATAATTGTTTCTTCTGAATGAGCAATGATTCGAAGGTCGGTGTCTATCATAGCACCATATCCCGTATCCATTAGCTTGATACTGTTCACACTTTCACGAATAGTAGAAAAATCAATATCAAAAGCTATTAAACCTATTGGGATGTTGTTTTTATTATGTAATACTTTTGAGAGGGTTATAATTGTGAAGTCTCGATAAAGGCATAAATACGGATTCGTGAAATACACCTTACCAATATTTTCATAAGCTCCTATATACCAAGGTCTGGAGCTGATATCAAAATAATGCTCATCGACAGAAACTATATTGTCAAAATACAGATATTGGTCATCTATGACAGCATAAGCATAATCGATACCATCGTATCTATTTTCATCATGTTGACGCATAATATCTGAAAATCGTCTCAAGTCCTCTGTTATTAGCTCAATATCCGCTCCCTGTGAGTATAATTCTTCTATACGGTTTGCAAGATTCTCAAAAGAGTTTTCATAAGTATGTAGATAGGTTGTGATTGTTTCTGCTGAAAATTCAATAATAGATTCTCCATAAAGAGAAATATCTCTATTCACTACTGATGAAGCAAAGAAATTTCCAACTATGACCATAAATAAAAATACTAGAGTAACCATCAAATATTGAAATAGTAGATTTGCCTCTATTCGTAATTTTTTTAAAAAAAGAAAGTTTTTCATTTTATTGCTCCATTGGGAACACAAGCATCCCGTCTATAACTTCAAATGGGAATGCAGGCATCTTGACATCATTATCAATAATTTCAAGAAAGATGCCTACAATCCTATGTATAACTCATAAAAATCTTTGTAATCGTTTTGCAACATTTACTGGGTAAATAGGCTTTATGATAAAATCAGATGCTCCTAAATCCAAACACTCATGAACATATTCTTTTTTAGCATTTCCAGTTAAGAATACTATTGGAGCTTTTTGACCATCTAATTTAAGTTTTTTAGCTAGCTCTATACCATTCATTTCAGGCATATCTATATCTAAAACAAATAAATCAGCTTTTACTTTTTCAAGCATTTCCAAGGCTTCTTTTGCAGAGTTTACTGCTATTACATTGCAGGGGAGATGTCTCAGAGATGATTTCAAAATAAATAATGAAACAGGTTCATCATCCACAGCAATAATGTTTTTAAGGGGAAATTCCTCTTCTGAACTATCTTTTTTTTCAGAAGTATCCATTTTTATTTCTCCAAATCGACCTACATCCAGATCACCCCATTTTCTGCCTTTGCCACCAAGCTCATTAGATGTGCTATTTTGTTGCTCTGTTGCATTTCGAGCAGCTATACCATATAATGCCATTTGGATGTCTATAGATAATGCTGATATGTTGGAAAGCAAAAAAGATACATAAGCCTCTATTTTTTCAGGATTATTTATATCCAAATCTTGAATTTGGTTTTGGCATTCATAAGCTATTTCAAGCGCATAAACAGTTTTGAGAAGTCCAACGATGTCTTGAAGGTGTTGAAATACCTTTTTATAATCATTTTTTTCGATTGCTGCCTTTAGCTTAGCCTCTTTTACTGGAAAAGAGGTGATAAAGATATCAAGCTTTGTTATAAAAACATTCCATTGATCCAAAGGCATATTCTTGGTTTCCTCTGAAAAAATCAAGTCTGGAATGTTGTAAATATCTTCTCTTATATTCATTGTTCTTTGTCCTCCACAAAGGTTTTGTATTATAAGTATTTTTTTATCCTACTCGCTACATTTTGAGGATTTATTGGCTTGACAATAAAGTCTGAACACTCAACTTGCAGACATTCTTTTACATATTCCATCGTTGCATTACCTGTTAGAAAAATTATGGGTGCATTTTGACCTTGTTTTCTTAGTCTTTTGGCAAGCTCTATTCCGTTCATTTCAGGCATATCTATGTCCAATACAAACAACTGAGGTTTGATCTTGTTCAACATTTCTAATGCCTCTTTGCCTGAGTTAGCGGCTATTATCTTGCATGGAACATCTTTTAATGCTGCTTTAAACAAGTGAATGCAATATACATCATCATCGACAGCTAATATACTTTTAAAAGTCCTTTTTTCTTGAGGTGTTTCATCTATCTGATTGGAAATCGGCTCTACATTTTGCATTTTGGATATAGGTTCTACATAATGAAGAGCCATCTGGATATCGAGAGATAAAGCTGTAACACTTGATAAAAAGTAAGATACATAAGATTCTATGCTCTCTGGTTTAATCTCTTCAAAGCTATTTATTCGTTTTAAGCACTCCTCAGCTAGGTCATGAGCTTGTATTTCACGAAGCATTTCTATGATTTCCATTAGTTGATTTGATATTGCATTCTTGTTTCTTGAATTCATAGCTGATTTCAATTTCATCTCTTTTGTCGGAAAAGTGAAAATAAAGACTTGTAAAATTTCTTCATATCTATTCCATTGTTCTGGTGTCATTTTTTGCAATTCTTCTGAAAACACTAGTTCAGGTATGTTAAAAATCTTTTCTCTGATTTTCATTTTATTCTCCTTATTGTAACTTGTAACTCCTAAGTTGTCATATTTCTACATTTATAGTGTTTAGATTATCTAAGTAAGTATGATTTATATTAGTTGCATATTTTTTTATCATTTTCACTGATATTATATTCTCTGTGCTTTCAAGGACATTGTCATCTTTTTGCATATTGTTTATAGGCTCTACTGCTTGATATGATACAGAAATCATAAATCTATTTACTGTTTTTGAGTAGCTTATTTTTAAAGAACAAGAGGGATAAATCGGCATTATTACATTGTTGATTAGCTCCTCTACCAAAAGATTTATTTTTGTAGCTGATTTAAGCTCTATATGGTTTCTGATACAAAAGTTTTCAAGGTTATTATGTAAATCTACAAAATCAAAATCTCTACTATGGACTTCAAATCTTATTGAATGAAGATTGTTGATAAAGTCCTTGGTCTTTTCTCTTTCTGGATTATTAAATAATTTGTCTGGACTACCTTCTTCGTATATACTCTTTTCGTCTAAATAAAAAACTCTATTAGTAGAACTACGAATGTAGTCGATATCATGAGTTTCTATCAATATTGTCTGTTTCTTTTGAGTATTATTTTCCACATAAGATAAGATTCCATCTAAAGCTATTTGTTCTAAAAGTCCTGCTGAATCATCTATCAATAATACTTCAGGGTTCATTGCTATACTTCTTGCTAGAGCAACTCTTAGTCTTTGTCTTTCTCTTATTTGGTGAGGATAATAGTTTGCTTTTTCAGCGAGACCTACAGATTTTAGTAATAATAAAGAGTCATTATTTGCTTTTTGTTTCGATTTCTTTAGATAATTGACTGGACCCAAGGAAATATTTTCCATCAATGATAGATGGCTAAATAATCTTGAATCTTTGAACACCATACCAATTTTAAGACGAGTTTGGTCTATTTTTTTCTCATTGATAGGTTTACCCATAAAAAGAATTTCCCCCGAAGTAGGTGGTTCAATAAAATTTATTGCCCTTAGTAAAGCTGATTTTCCAGAACCACTAGCTCCTAAAATAGCTATAATATCTCCTTTGTATATTTCAGCATTTACATCACTTAAAACTACATTTTTACCATAATGGACACTTATATTTTTTAAAGATATGATGCTCATAAAACTATTCCTTTTTGTATTCTTTTTACAAGATACTTAAATATGAAAATCAAAATTGAAATCAAAATGAAATAAATCAAAGTTGCAAATACCAATGGGAAAAAAGGGTCAAAGGTTCTACTTCTGATAAGTTCTGCTGCCCTAGTCAAATCCATGATAGCTATATATCCCAAAATGGCTGTTGTTTTTAATAAATAAATAAAACCTCTTGTATAGTCAGCTATTGCATGGTGTAAAACTTGAGGATATACTATCTTGATATATGTCTTATAGACAGAAAAACCTAAACTTCGAGCAGCTTCTTTTTCGCCCTCGTAGACCTTGGCAAAAGATTTTTTTAATACCTTTACTACCTCGACACTCGATAACATAGTAAATACTAATATAGCTATCTGGATATTGGAAAAGCTCGTCCTGGCAAATATGACATAAAATGTTAATAATAGTAAAACTACTATAGGTATCCGATTGATAAATTCGTAATATATATTGCCAATACTTCTAAGAAAAACATTTTTTAGCGACATTAAATAAGCTATCAAAAAGCCTAATAATGTGCCAAGTATTTGAGAAATCATAGCTACCATTACTGTTATCCGAAAACCCTCTAATAACAATTTCCAGCGGTTATCAATGATAAAATTTGTCTTGATACCTTCCTTAAACCATGATAATATAGCAGATAGCTGATTTTCTTTTTCATCTTGATGAAATAATAGAGAGATTATTACAGCATTATCCTCATAAATAGGGTCTGAAAATAATAAATTACCTTCTGTTATATAATTACTATGAAATACATCAATTCCTATATCTGCCTTTCCACTCCCTATAAAATCGGTTATCTCATTTAAGCTCATTAGTATCACTTCCAAACCCATACCCATAGAAGCTGCATACCTTTTGGCTATTTCTATTCCAAACCCCACCAGCTCTCCATCTCGATTATAAAAGGAAAATGGTCTAGTCTTTCCTGTAGTAACAAGCCTTAATATTCCATTTTCTTCTCTCTCTGGTATTTCAGGTAATTCATAAAAACCACTTTGAGGATTACCAATCCAACGATACTGGATGTCTATGATAGTCTCATCGTTTGTTATATTTTCGATAAACCGATTGAAGCTATTGATTATTTCAGGATTGCTTGATATTGCACTGGTATGAGCTGTGAATAACTCTTTGGGATAAAGCTCATATATTTCAATAGGATTTTCTGACAATACACTCATAATCCTTGCTATTGATTCAAACATCATAAATCCATTGATCCTTCCTGTACTAAAATCTACTACAGCTAAATCATAATCATAATAATATACTGGGATACCACGAACTTTTTCAGAGATCATGCCGTCAAAAATAGTGCCATACATGGCTCCTATTCTTTGACCCAGAAAGGGAGTAGAAATAGCAGTGTCAGAGATATTATCTTCTATATCCACTTCTTCTCGTAGCGATATAATGCCAAATGTATCATGCCAGATAGGTTCAGAAAATATTACACTCCGCCTTCGCTCCTCTGTGATGCTTACATTAGCCAAGCCAATGTCAGCTCTACCTGCCATTACAAAAGGTATCAAAGAACTAAACTCCATGTCAGAAAATCGAATTATCATGTCCTCATGAGCTGCAAAAAGCCTTGCTAATTCAACACTATAACCATTTAGTCTGCCATTGACACCCAAAAAAGAATAAGGTGGTCTATCACCGCAAGTTGCTACACGCAAGACACCATTTCTACCTGATACATTTGCTGAAACTATTTCTGCATCTAAATCTGGATTACTAGAAAACCATCTATTTTGCATTTCTGAAAGTATACCCCGTCGCTCCATATCTACTAAAAACAGGTTAAATCTATTGATAATATCTTGATTAGTAGAAAAGGCACCCATTGGAAGATTGAATATATAAGAGGGAACTACATGAACTATTAAATCCCTGTTTTCAGGCATCATACTTATCAAGTTTAAGGATACCAAATCTGTCATATAACCATCTATCCTGCCTCTACGAATATCTTCTATACCTGCTGAATAATTCACATAAGATACTGTCGTCGCTCGTAAATAATTTTGAGCTGTAGCTTCTGCTAAAGAACCCAAAGAAACGCCTATTCTCCGACCTATAAAGCTTGAATAATCTGACTCATTTTCGTTTTGATGATGGGTTCTCAAGACCAGAATACCACATTGATCTTCATGTATTGGGTTTGAAAACAATACCCTCTGTTTGCGTTCCTCTGTAATTCCTATTCTATCAATACTTATTTCAACCATTTTATTTTCTACTACAGGTATCAATTCTTCAAAAGAAACATTGATAAATTCTATTTCCCTACCCAAAAAATCAGCAAAACGGAGTGCCAAATCAACACTATATCCCGAATAGTTTCCTTGACTATCTATAAAAACATGAGGTTCAGCCTCTGCTGAAATAGCTACCTGTAGTGCTAATCCACCATTACCTTGCGAGGCAGTAGGGGGATTTACGATATGCCCCCCCAATGTAGCTTGTGTAGTGGAGGGTAAAGGAGGTGAAATCTCAGAATTATACCCTGTTTTATAAGCATTCTCTATACTCATATCAATACTAAAATCCACTGTAAACCAGTATTCTTGCATCTGATTAAGCAGACCAGATTCATTTAAACCTTCCAAAAAAGTATTAAAACTATCTATTATGGTTTTTTCGCTAGCTATTGCTGCTATAGAAAGCCTATCTATCTCTCTTGGTACTGGTATCAAATCAAAAATATCTTGTCCATATATAGACATTTTTGCCCGTAAAAAAGACAAAGATTCCATATATCCAAAGACACGACCATTTCGGACATCCTCAATTGCTGTTGATGTGTTGGTATATATTATTGGTAAAGCTCCGATATTCTGGGTAGTTGTATAGGTAAATGCTCCTGAAAGGACGGCTACACGCTCCCCTATAAAATCATTTATATCAACTCCCAATTTTTGACCTCTGCGAACTATCAACACAGCACGAGTTACTATACACGGTTCACCAAAAAATAGATTATCCCGCCTTTCATCCTCTATAGATTTTGTGGCTGCACTCATATCTGCATTACCAACAACAACATTATGAGTAATTGCCTCGTAAGCCATAAAGGAAAATTCAGGTCGCATGCCGAGATGTTGGGCAAAACGGCTAACTATTTCTGGTCCAAATCCTATGGGATTGCCTTGTGAGTCGAGATAACTTAAAGGGGGATAATTTCCTGTGTCAGCTATTCTTAATATTCCATTTTCTCCTGTAAATTCAAAAACAGGTATGTCATAACTACTGGGAAGTGATGCACCAAGCCATCTATCTAATATGCTTTGATAGGTCCCGTCTATTACTATAGTATTAAACCACGCATTATATTGATTTCGGAGATCCTCTGTGTGAAATACAAAACTCGCTTCTTTTAAAAATACTTCTCTTGGAACCCACAAATATTCAAAATCTGCATAAAGTCCACTATTGACCAATTGAGGTAAATATTGATGTCCTACCAATATAGCATCTATTCTACGATTACTTAAAGTGCCAAGTAAATCTGCTACATTGATACTTTCTGTTACAGAACGGGCTTTAAATAATTCTCGTGCCAATGAACCATAAACATCACCTGCCTCTACTCCAAATCTCTTTCCGCTATCTATGAAATCAAGATAGGTCATTGTTCCACTGATAGTTCCTTCTGTCCGTTTACCATTACAACCAAAAAATAAAGTACAAAAGATAAACAACAAGAAAAGATAAAACAATAAATAATTGCTTTTAATAAATTTTAATTTCCTTATCAAAATCGCTCCTATTAGTAATTTGTAATTACTAATAAATCTCAAATTTCCTTGTAAATACAACGAAGTTGTTATCTTTTAATAGAAATGATGCCCCCCCCTACCCCCCCATAAATGAGGGGGGGAGTCCCCACCACATTTATGGGTGGGGAGGGAGGGTGTGCATTGTTTCTATTAAGCGATAATCACTTCGTGATATTTTTAAGGAAGTTATGATTATAAATTCTTATTGAACTAATAAAAATACCAAAACTCCAAACTAGGCACTCTTAATTCTTAATTCATAATTCTTAATTTATTTACCACCTCTACCAGCTCTGGCAAGTCCATCCCTATCCTTTTCAGGTGTTCGAGAGTTGGCACACCGTTTTTGTCCCAACCTTTTCTTTTGTAGACTGTATCCATGAGAGTTTCGTATTGTCCCATTCTGTATTCTTTTAGTCTCGCCATTTTTTCTTGTAGAGTCATTTTTGTGGGGTCTACACCTACCTTTTCGGTAAGCTGCTTATCGTATCTTTCCTCTCTAGAAAGATATTCTTCTTCTGTTACAGGACCTACTGCCCGATAAGGTGGAATGTCGTCAGTTCTTTTTCCACCACCCATTCTGAGATTAAATATTTTTTGAAAATTATAGACTCTTTCTGACTGTAAAATCATCAAATCGGAGTCCATCGGTTTTCCTGTGATTGCTGTATAGATTTTGTGGTAGTTATGGACATGCTCCATGACTTTGGCTGGCTCTGGAGTGTCTTTATTTCCCTCTGGTATGGTATCATTCCAGATGAGTTTACAAAGACCTTGTAGACCAAACCATGTCCTAAACATTGGGAAATAGTGCAGAGCTTCAGCTTTCATTTCAAAGGTCGGCATTGAATTGTTCACCATATCCATAAAAATTAACCATGCCTCGTCATGTTGCGGTCCTTTGAGTGCAAAGGTATATCCACCTTGCTGAGCGAGAGATTCTTTGGATACATACTCAGAGTATTCGAGACCTTTGACTTCCATTGCAATTTCTTTAAGAAAGGCTGCATCGGCTTTGTGTTCATTTATTAGCCAGTTTTTGAGCCATCTTGAGCCTTTACCTACTTTTACACCAAATCCCTCTCCACGAGACATCTGGTGCAATATTTCGAGTGTAGAGTCGGCATTTCCCCATGTCAAATCGAGACCTTCTGTCATTTCCTTTGTGAGGATGCCGTATTCATAGCATTCCATCAAAAAGGCTACTGTGCTACCAAAGGAAATAGTGTCGACACCATAAGTATCGCAATAAAAGTTTATCTCAATACAATCTTTTGCATCCCAGATGTAGAGGTTTGAGGCACAACCACCCACAGTTTCGTATTCAGGTCCATCCACTGTTACTGCTGTGTCTTTGTAGGGACCCGTTCTAGGCTTAAAATTATCCACTGCTTTGGCACAATGTAGTGAACAGCCAAACCAGCAACCATCAGCTGAATTTTGAGTGAAAAGAGTCTTCAAGACTTTTTTATCGACTTTGCTTGCTTGCGGGTCAGAGCCATATTTAAAATTTTTGGTAGGTAAAAGGTCGTAGTCGTTCATAACGCTCACGATATTTGCAGTGCCTACTTCTCTCATAGTAAATTGGCTTTTGTCGAGTTTATTTATCTGTCTATGTAGTTTCAATCCAGTTTCTTTGAGTGTCTTTATATCGACTGGGTTGTTTAAATCAGCTCTTAATCCTGAATATTTTACTACTAGTGCCTTTATCTTTTTATTTCGAAAGACATGACCTATTCCTCCACGACCAGCTTGCTTTAGACGAGGCAGTTTTTTTGCTCTGTCCCAAAATGAAAAATTTAATATTCCCATATAGGCATGCTCTGCCGCAGTGCCTGCTGAAACTACTGAAATATTTTGTTTTTCACTTTCATTATCAGCAAACATCTCATGCAATTGCTCTGCCAGGATATGGCTATCAAAGGCTTCAAGGGGTGCTTCAAAAATCTGAATATGACCTTTATTCCCATCGATAAAGACGATGACATCATTTTCTGCCTTGCCTTGTATCTCCATTGCATCAAAACCTGAAAACTTTAAAAAAGGACCAAAATGACCACCTACATTGCTGTCGATTGGTATCCCCGTCAAAGGTGAAAGAGTTACTACTATTGATTTGCCAGCACCAGGATAATTTGTATTTCCACCAAGGGGACCTGTCGCTATACAAATCTCATTTTCAGGGTCGTTCCATTTTGTGTTTTCATTCACGGCATCCCACAAGAGACGCATATCAAAACCTTTTCCACCAGTAAATTTCTCTATCATTTCCTCTGAAACAGGTTTTTCTCTGATTTCATTGTTAGAAAGGTTTATATAGAGCGTTCTCTTATTATAGCCTTTATCTACCTTTCCGAGCTTGTAAGTAAACTCTTTTAGCGTTTTATGTTTACTTTTTAATTCTGCGATATTAAATGACACTATAACTCCTTTATATCAATTAATAATTAGTAATTACTAATTACTAATTATAAATTACTCACTATTTTCAAAGCTCCTACAGGGCAAGTTTTTACACAAGCTCCACAGGCAATACATTTAAAAGGTTCATTTACCTCTGTCAGATAGTGCATACATCTGCATGGACATTCTGCCACACAGATTAAACAGCCTGAACATTCCTTTTTGTCGAGCATAACTACCCCTTGTTTATTAAAACTAAGTGCTGCCGTAGGACACAAAGGCATACATTTTCCGCATTGATTACAGACTATGATGTCAAAACCAGTGTCTTTTTGCTCGATTTTGATACGAGACTTTTCTATGTTTTTTTCCTTAAAAAACATTTCCGAGCATGTTTCAGTGCATACAAGACAACCGATACATAAATCGGAGTTTACTTCCAAATATTTCATTTATTTCCTCCGTAAATTAATTAGTAATTAGTAATTACTAATTACTAATTACAAATTAGTTATTCTTAATTCTGTTTTATCACAGGTGGAGATTACCTATTCCCTATCCCCTATTCCCTATCCCCTATTCCCTATCCCCTATCCCCTATCCCCTATCCCCTATCCCCTATTCCCTATTCCCTATCCCCTATTCCCTATTCCCTATTCCCTATCCCCTATTCCCTATTCCCTATCCCCTATCTCCTATTAAAATCTATCCTCCAGCAAAGATATGAGTGATAGTTATTTCATCATTATCCTCAATGAAATAGCTCTCAAACTCACTTTCTTTTACTATAGTTTCTTTATGTTTGACGATGATGATAGGAAAGGTAAAATTCAATTTTTCTAATATTTGCCTTATAGAGAGCGACTTTTCCTTAAATTCATGATTTACATCGTTTACTTTTATTCTCATTTCAACTCCAAGAAACCATAAAATAAAAATGCCTATTTTTGTAAAGCAATTTTTTGATTTCAAAAATTACTTGACAAAAATACTGTAATGAAATTTCTTGCACATAGTTTTTTAAAATGCTAATAATAAAAAATTATTTTAATTCAGAATTTCAATAGCCAATCAGAGATTTGAGCTATATTCCGAATTTAATATGGAGGATTTAAGTAATGGCTAAACAGATGAAGTTTGGACATGATGCACGATCAGCACTTAAAGCAGGTGTTGATTCTTTGACAGATGCGGTAAAAATTACCATCGGACCAAAAGGACGAAATGTCGTTCTCGACAAAAAATTTGGTTCACCCGTCATCACAAACGACGGAGTTACAATTGCTAAAGAGATTGAGCTGGAAGACCCTTTTGAAAATATGGGTGCTCAACTCTGCAAAGAAGTAGCAGAAAAAACTCATGACAACGCAGGCGATGGAACTACTACTGCCACTATTTTGACCCAAGCTATCATAGAAGAAGGCTTGAAACATGTTACAGCAGGTGTAAACCCGATGTATTTAAAGAGAGGTCTTGAAAAGGCTTGTAAACACCTCATCGAAAAAATACACGATTATAGCAAGGACATCAAGAGTTCAGACGAAATAGCAAAAATAGCTACTATTTCTGCAAACAATGACCCTGAAATAGGTAAACTCATTGCTGATGCTATGGATACTGTCGGAAATGAGGGTATAATCAATGTCGAAGAAGCAAAATCAATCGAAACTACTCTCGAAAAAGTCGAGGGAATGCAGTTTGATAGAGGGCATATTTCCCCTTATTTTGTTACTGACGCCGACAAAATGATTGCAGACCTCGATGACCCTTATATTTTGCTTTATGACAAAAAAATTAGTGTCATGAAAGACCTTTTACCTATTTTACAGATAGTTGCTCAAGAGGGAAAACCTTTTGTTATCATTTCTGAAGACATTGAGGGTGAAGCTCTCGCTACTCTCGTTGTTAACAAACTCCGTGGCATTTTGAATGTCGTTGCCGTCAAAGCACCTGGTTTTGGTGACAAAAGAAAGGCTATGATGGAAGACATCGCTATTTTGACAGGTGGACAAGTCATTTCAGAAGAAATGGGTAGAAAACTTGATAGTGCTACAATCGCCGATCTCGGTAAAGCAAAGAAAATTATCGTCGAAAAAGAAAATACTATCATCCGTGAAGGGATGGGTAGTAAAGAAAATATCGAGGGTAGAATAAAACAAATTAAAACTCAAATCGATGAGACTACCTCCTCTTATGATAAAGAAAAACTACAAGAAAGACTCGCAAAACTCAGCTCTGGTGTCGCAGTCATCAAAATAGGTGCTGCTACTGAAACTGAAATGAAAGAGAAAAAAGCCCGTGTCGATGACGCTCTACACGCTACAAGAGCTGCTGTTGAAGAAGGTATCGTCCCAGGTGGTGGTGTTACTCTCATTCAAGCTGCTAAATCGCTCATCATCGATGAAAATGCTGAACATGAAGAAAGAGTAGCTATTGAAATACTACGAAAAGCTCTCTGCGTTCCTACTATGCAGATTGCAAAAAATGCAGGCGAAGAAGGTGCTGTCGTAGTAGAAAAACTCAAAGATTCAAATATTGTCGAATACGGATACAACGCTGCTACTGGACAGTTTATGGACCTTTTCAAAGCTGGTATCATTGACCCCTCAAAAGTAGTTCGTTCTGCTATCCAAAATGCTGTCTCTATCGCAGGTATGCTGCTTACTACTGAAACTCTCGTTACTGACATAAAAGAAAAAGATGCTCCAATGCCTGGTGGTGCTCCAGGTATGGGTGGTATGGGCGGTATGTATTAAAAAACAATAAATATGGTGAGTGGTGAGTGGTGAGTGGTGAGTTATCCCTACTCCCTACTCCCTACTCCCTGTCCCCTATCCCCTATCCCCTACTCCCTATCCCCTATCCCCTATCCCCTACTCCCTCTAACCACATCATCCCACATCATCAAAATGACATTCTCTTCATAATCTATTTCTGTTTCTTTATTTATTCTTCCCTCGATATTGTTCATAATATAGGGAACAAAATCAACTCCCATTGCGTGTGCATAGACATATCCTCCACCAAATCTCGGATTTATTTCACATAGAATATATCTGCCTTCTTGATAAAATAAATCAAAATCTACAGGTCCTTTGAATTGAAATAATCTACAAATATCCTTTATAAAAGCTGTTAACTTATTGTCTTTAAAAGTTATAACCTTATTAGCTCCACCTATCTTTGACTCTATCTTTTTTTTACAAAACATAGAAATCAGCTCTCCAGATATGCAGTCGATATACGCATCAACAGAAATATTCTCTCCATCCATAAACTCTTGGATGATGAATTCGGAGTTCGGAGTTCCACTTTCTGCTCCCCCCATGTAGTGCCAGAGCTTGCCTCTGTGCTTGCGGGCGGGATTTCTTGTAACTTGTAACTTGTAACTTGTAACTCCCATCTCTCTGTGCTCTCTGTGCCTTCTCTGTCTTCTCTGTGTTAAAAAAAAACTCCAAACTCCATACTCCGCCTCACTATTTACCTTTCTCGCTCCGACACCTCCACTACCATAACGGGGCTTTATAAATACAGGATAATCAAATCCAAACCCCGAACTCTTTCCCCCCCCTCCCCCCCCCACTCCGCAAGCTTCATGTGGGGGGCAAATCGAACTCCGCACTCCGAACTCCGCACTCAAAAATAGGTATGTTTTAGGTGTGTCGATTTTGTTTTCTGTCAAATATTCATACATACTATACTTGTCAAAACACAATCGAGCAGTCTCATAAGAGGGTATTAACAAAAGTATCTCTTTTTCCAAAAACAAATCACGATGTTTTGCTAAAATCTCTATTTCAGGGTCTATCAAGGTAGTGATAGCTCTGATATTCTCTTTATCGCATATATCAAGAAGATTATTTATATAATTCTCATCTGTGATAAGCGGAACGACATAACCCTTATCAGCAAAATACATCACAGGAGCTGTCTTATCGGCATCGGTTACAACTATATTCCCACGACCATTCAAGGATTGCTTCAACTGCTGGACAAGTTTTACTCTACGACCTGCACTTGTGAGTAAAATATTAGTTCGGAGTTCGGAGTTCGGAGTTCGGAGTTCGGAGTTCGGAGTTCGGAATTCGGAGTTCCTCTTTCTACCCCACCCATGTAGTGCCAGAGCTTGCCTCTGTGCTTGCGGGGGGGATTTCTTGTAACTTGTAACTTGTAACTTGTAACTCCCCTCTCTCTGTGTGCTCTGTGCCTTCTCTCGGAAACTCTGTGTTAAAAACTCATCACTCCGAACTCCGAACTCCGCACTCTCCTCCACGCCCTCTCTTTTTATTATCTTCCAAAATGTCAAAAAAACAATCCTTAAATCTAATACAAAGGACATATTATCGACATAATAAACATCGTATTCAAATCTTTCCTCAAAACTTATAGCATTTCTACCTTTTACTTGAGCAAGACCTGTCAGACCGGGTTTGACATTATGCCTTCTTTTTTGTTTATTATTATATAAAGGTAAGTATTTTACAAGGAGTGGTCTGGGACCTACAAAACTCATTTCTCCTTTTATTATGTTTATCAGTTCTGGTAGCTCATCAAGTGATGTTTCTCTCAAAAATTTACCGAGTTTAGTAATTCTTTCTTTTTCAATCAAATCAGGTTTATCGACCATTGTCCGAAATTTATAAATGGTAAAAATCTTTTCTTGATAGCCAGGTCGCTCTTGTTTAAATAAGATAGGTGAACCATTGAATACTTTCACCAAGATAGCTATAATAACAAGCAAAGGTGATAATATTATCAATAATAAAACAGCAAAAAAGCAGTCTAAAATGTTTTTGATATAAGTATACATTTGTAATAGTTTGTAGGGAACTGATTTATCTGTTCCGCCTTTATGTAGTATGTATTAATCTATGGATAATTATAAATTATAAATTATAAATTATAAATTATAAATTTTAAATTATAAATTATAAATTATAAATTCTTAATTCCGAACTCCGAACTCCGCACTCCGAACTTAGAAACCACTCTTTCCAAATCATCATCCGTCATTTTTGTATCAGAGGGTAGACAAAGTCCATTATTAAATAGTTTTTCAGACACACCAGTCTCAAAACATTCATATTTCGTAAAATAAGGTTGAATATGTAGTGGTTTCCAGAGAGGTCTTACCTCGATGTTAGCCTTTTCAAAAGATGAAATTAGGTGATTTAAACTGTAATTTAATTCCCCCCCCTCCCCCCCCCACTCATTCTTCATGAGGAGGGCATCGCAGGTGAGTAGGACACAGCTAAGCCAATAATTCGGTTCACACCAGTCATTTATTGGCATAAAGCTCAATATTTCCCCCCCCCTCCCCCCCCCCCCCCCCCCCCCCCCCCACCCCCCCCCTCCCCCCCCCCCCCCCGCAGCCCCCCCCCACGCCCACCGGGTGGGGGCGC
>Ga0099364_10002571_pt1 | contig 28803 bp, 53 predicted proteins | sample TergutTh196P3_FD_73070 | JGI IMG/M metagenome (GOLD analysis project Ga0099364, IMG submission 73070) | Microcerotermes parvus P3 segment gut microbial communities from Pointe-Noire, Republic of the Congo - Th196 P3 | ecosystem: Host-associated > Arthropoda: Insects > Digestive system > Gut ...
AGGTTTAGAATAATACTAATCTTTTTAATTCTAACAGGGAGCAGGTTCATCTCTGCTCCCCATCTATTTTTATAACTTAATGTAGTTATAAAAATAATGGTTGTTAATTAAAGAAAACTAAATAATCACTAACATAAAATAATGGTTGTTATATATACTTATCAACTATTATTATAAAGAAAAGGTTAAATGAAAATTAAACAAAGATGATTAACCGTCAACAATATAAGTATAACCACTTAATAAAATAATGGTTGATATATATTAATAACAACTATTATTATAATGAAAAGGTTAAATGAAAATTAAAGAAAAAACAAAAGTCCACAACAATAACATTATAACACGGAGAATTAAAAAATGTATAAAGATTTTGGTGATTTTGTAATAGGGACACCTCCTACAAAAAAAGAATGGTTTTTTGTTTATGTGACAAGACACAAAAAACATAGTATAATAAAAGATGAGAATATATATAAGTGTATTTATTCTGGTCAAGATGTGAATGAAGCAGTAGAAACTATTAACTATGCAATAGATAATTATAATAAAGAAGATAATTATGTTATGTTAAATAACTTAAAACTTATTCTTGAAGATAATATGAAAATTACATTGTATAGGGATAATAAAACTAATAGTCGCAGTAGATGGAAAAAAATGTATAGTAGAACTTATACTAAATAAAAACAAATAATCATCAACAATAAGCATAGGAGCAGGGAACTCCTGCTCCTAATAAAAAAGAAAAATTAAAATATAAGGAATTATAAAAATGGCTCGTCAACTTTATTTCGCATATTTAATGCGAGAAGGTAATAGAATTACCCCTGCACATTGGTCTTGGAGTAAACAGAGAACAATGAAATGGTTAAATAAAACAATAAGAGAAGGATATTTTGTTAAGAAATATACTGATGGTAAGATAGAGGAATATATTCTTAATGATGGTGATGAAATTATGATTAATATTCATAACCCAAAATTGGCTTTTACACTTTTTCATGAAGTGTTATTGTGTAGCAAAAAATTTAAGAAAAAGAATTAATCATCAACAATATAAATATAAGAAAACTAATAAGAAAATTATAAAACAAAATAGAGGTTTTTATGCTAATAAGCACTGAACTATGCGTGCCGAGTTATTTTGCACTACGGGATTACGCAATAAATAAATTAGATGATGTTGTTAATAACAATACAATAACAACAGAAGATTTAGAGGTTATAGTAGAGATAACTGCTGATAGATTACATTATGGTAATTCTATGAATAATGTAATGGAAAGTGTAAATGAATTTTACGCTGGAGATTACGGGGAATTTTGTTCTATGTTTGAAGAGGATGAATTCCGAGCAGACGAATTCAATATAAACAAAAACTTTATAGAAGGGAATTTGTTATATGGAATAGATGGTTTGTATAATACCTGTAAAGGTAGGAATATAAAAATAAATTAAACAAATACAAATAACCATCAACAATAACATTAGGAGCAGGTGGAACTCCTGCTCCTTATAAAAAAGAAAAATTAAAATATAATATAGAGAGGTTTTTATGCCAATAAAAGGTTTATTAGAATTGGCAGGATACAGCGAAGATGATTTTATCGTAGATGCTGTAACTGGCGAAGCATCTGAAGATTCATATTTAGATGATGAAGATATGATGCAATTAGAAATTTATTATAATTCGTGTAATGATATTTTACACGATTTAGTAAAGGGTTCGTATACTATAAATAGTTGTGACGGACTCGCAGATTACCCTTATTGTATGGTTGAAGTTACTGGGGATGTGATAGGTTTCACAGAAGAGCATAGATTATACGGCTTTCATTTTGAGAAGGTGACAGGTAATTTTGATTGTTCTGGTGGTGGTTTAACATCTCTACACACAAATACAAATTGTGGTGAGGGGCAAGGTTTCTGGTGCTTAATAGATACACTGCACGGAGATTTAATTGCAAATAATAATAATTTTAGAAACTTAAATGGGATGTGTGAAGTGCGTGGCAATGTATATGTAAAGGGATGTAGTAATTTGAAGGCGGTGAAGGAGAATTATGAGGGTTTTTATGCCAGTAGTAGTAAAGTTCCGATGGAGCGAATATTTGCAGATGGTGAAATTGACGAGAAGGGTTACATAAATACAGAATTCAAATATAAAGGTGAAGTAGACGTAGACGGCATAAAACGTGGTGAAATAATACAAGAGGCAGTTTTTGCTTAATTGTATTATAATAAGGTGGCAGTTTTATCTGCCACCTTATAAAACTAAATAACCACTAACATAAAATAATGGTTGTTATATATACTTATCAACTATTATTATAATGAAAAGGTTAATGAAAATTAAATAAAGATGATTAACCATCAACAATAACATTATAAGAAGGATTTATAAAGATGAATTTAAAAAAATTAGATGACATCCAAACGATGTCAAGCCGTGAGATAGCGGAAATAACGGGAAAACAGCATTTTCACGTATTACGTGATTGTGATATTCTCAATGAAAATTATGAGAAATTAGCCCTATCCAAACTTGGTGAGGGGTATTATACGCATCCAAATACAGGGGAACAGCAACATCGTGAATTTTTATTAACAAAAATTCAATGTTTAGACCTCATAACTGGTTATGATACTAAACTGCGTATAAAAGTTAACAGAAGATGGGAAGAATTAGAGACACAAAATTCTCAAAGATTAAAACCTGTAGAAAGGTTTTATGATAAGGAGTGGAATATGTTGGTTGAAAAACAAAAAGAATTAATTAAAAGGGACTTAATAAATTGCAATAACCATCAACAATAACATTATAATAAGGAATTATAAAAATGAAAAAAGAAATTGATTATAGCGATTTACTTCGCAAATGCGAAGAAGGGAATTTTGACGCTATTAAAGAAGTTATTGATAATTTGCATCCGACTAATGTCTTTAACATTTTGGTAGAATCAGGGGTATCGTATAGTGATATTGAAAGATATGCACAGACAGATTATCTCGCTAAAGAGATGTTATATGAGGAATTGATAGGTTATTATAAATACTATAAAGATATTAAATAAAACCAAATAACCATCAACAATAAGAATATATAAACTAATATAACTATAAATAATATGTCGTATCAAAAAAATGATTTTAGAATTATCAAAGATGAAAAGGATATAAAAATCTTTGTAAGAGACCTTAAAGATAGGGATTATTATTACACTATCTTTTGGAATTTAAAGCATAAAAATTTAGGATTGCATAAAAATTATCCTAATATATTTATGATAACTGATAAACATAACACTACATATCACAATAAAGATGTAGAAAAGATTAAGTATTTTCAAGGTGATTGGCGATAGTTTATAAAACGTCATCAATCAACATAAGGGAGCAGGTGAAACTCCTGCTCCTTATAAAAAATAAATTAATTATTAACAATTATATAGCACAATAAGGTGGTTAGTGGAAATCTTTAATGCACGATAACTTCCTTTTTAAATACTGCCACCTATTGTGTTTTTATAAAAACTAAATAAAACCAAATAATCATCAACAATAACATTAGGAGCAGGTTAAACTCCTGCTCCTAATAAAAAAACGAAAACTAATAAAGAATATATAAACTAAAAAAGGTATATTAAAATGTTTGATATAAATATAATAAAACAAGCAATATCTATGTTAGAAGAAGAAGCATCCTTCACACCTGATAAGTGGGGCGAAGGGAATGCAGAAAAAGATGTCATTAGTATAAAAGAACTTTCAAAACCTTTTCAAAAAGATTTCGTGAAGGCATTTTATATAAAAAAGTTAAATGATGTGGCATCTGCTAAATATAAAGAATTTAGCGAACCTGCTCTATCTTATTATGAAGATAATTCTTATAAGAAAATACTATCGGGAGCAGACAAGGATTTGGTTCACACAAACGGAAGCACATCGGTGTCGTTAGATGAGAAAGCGTGGAAGGAGAAGTATCCACAAGCACACGCAAAAGTATTTGCTGAATTTCAAAAAACTACAGCACGGAAGGGAAGTATTTCGTGGAAGTAGAATAGATAATACACAATAGGGTGGCAAGTAAATTTCTTATATTAAAAAGTTATACATTGCATTTTTACTAATAACTTGTCACCTGTTGTGTTTTAATTGTATGCACAATAAGGTGGTTAGTATAAGAAAATCCTTTTTATTAATAATAATTTTAGACATAGCAAATATACTAATCGCCTGTTGTGTTATTAAATTGCACAATAAGGTGGTTAGCAATCGTAGTCGTAATTTTTGTTCGTTTGTATTTTAACACGCTAACCATCTGTTGTGTTTTTTATTCACTTATAAAAATAATGGTTGTTAATTAAAGAAAGATGATTAACCATCAACAAGATGATTATAAAAAACAACTATTATTATAGTAAAGTGGTTAAAATTAAAATTAAATAAATATAAATAACCATCAACAATAACATTATAATAAGGATTTATAAAATGGAATTAAAAAATAATAATGTTTTTATTTATAATAAAGAGACAGATGAAATAGTTGATTATGGTTGTGTCTCTAAAATAGATGAGAATGAAATTGTTATATTTTCAGAATATAATGACGGCAGATTGCCTAAACAGGAATATTTGCTTAAATGGTTTTATTATGAAATAAATAATTAACAAATTGCAATAGCCATCAACAATAACATTATAACACGGAGAATTAAAATGAAAAATGATATTAAAAAAGAATTATTACCTGCTGATTTGTATTATGAGTTTAGCAGAAGTTATGAAGATTTAGATGAAGTGCCATCTTGGGTATTTTATGATAACATTGGATGCGAAGAGATTTATCTTTATGATGATAGAGGTGAATTGTATATTGACCTTTATGAAGGCAAATGCATTATAAACTTTTATAATTCTTATAATGATAAGTTAGAAGTTTATGAGTATAATGTAGATGAAATTCCTAACTTGTTTAATAAGATTGAAGATATATTGTATTATACAGAAGAGTATATTTCAAACGCAATTTAAGAAAATTGATTAATCATCAACAATAAGATTATAAGAAGGAATATAATAAGAATAATAAAAAAGGAGAAATTAGTGCAAAAAGAAGACAGCATTAAAGAAAGCATCAATATGGATGTAGTAGAAATTAAAATGAGCAGTAGATATGTCGCTGAAGTGACGGGGAAATCGCATAAAAATATCTTAACGGATATTCGTAAAATAATTAAAGATTTTAACGGGCTGGAAAACCAGCCCGTTAAAGAAAATGAACGCAAAACTGCGTCCATTGAAAAAGAAGAGGATTTTAATGTCCACAAATCTGGGGGCATTAAAAAAGACCAAAAAGAAATAGGACTCCACAAATATGGGGACTCCTCCTATGTCTTTGAATTATCGGAATATAAGGATAAAAAAGGTGAGATGCGAACAGAATATTTGCTAACTAAAAAACAACTATTATTACTCATATCTGGTTATGACGTGATTTTACGTGCAAGGATAATAGACAGGTTAGAGGAGTTAGAGAAGCAGGAATTTAAACGGAGATGTTTAGATTATGATAATCAACGTCACGTATTAGAAAAGCAATTATTAGAACAACAGAATTTAATTTTAGAACAGCAAAAAACGTCTAATGAAATTCATAAAGCATCTTTATACCATCTTAAAAAGTCTTGTAATAATGAATTATCGGAATTACGGCAAGAAGTTAATAAATATGAGGATTTTTTAAAGGATTTGAGTGTTAGTATAAATAAAATTTCAAATGATATTAAAGAAGTATCAATTATTAAAGCATCAAAGTATTTTAATAATATGTTAATTAATAGTAATATGGAATTGGAAGATGTTTTTAATTTTAATAATAAAACTAAATAAAAACAAATAACCATCAACAATAAGATTATAATAAGGATTATTAAAATGATTTTAGAAGAAAATAAAAAATTAGCAAAATTATTAGAAATTGTTAATGATACGAGATTTGATTTAATTGAAACATTAACAGAAAAATTAGATAAGCCACATTGTATATGGATGTCTAATGTTATTACAAGAGATTTTAATTTAATGTTTTCAAAACTAATTAAAGAAATTTGATTAACTATCAACAATAAGATTATAAGAAGCAAATAATAATATAAAATAAAGAGGTGTAAAATGTCTAATACGACAATTAAAGACCACGATTTGGACGAGAGTCCTTATATAATACACTACGAGCCGATTATGGAATGCGTAGGATTTGAGGAAATTCCAATGTTACCTGAATACATTTTTGATAGAAGAAAAGATGTATGGGATGATTGTTTTGGAAGACCCTTTTGCTACATATTAAAAGTAGCCGATGCCAATAAATATGGTTTGCATCCATCAAAAACTATAACAAATAAAGATGGCGAATTTGGCATCTATGAAGCCCCTATGTTAATAAATTTAGGGATGATGGAAAAAATAGAGAGTGGTGAACTATTAGCGTATTATGCTTATAATGATGTTCATCCAGAATTAACTTATAGTGGTCATGACTGCCCGCTTTTAGTTATGAAAAATAAAGACGGCGAAGATGTTTTTGTCGCAGTAAATGAGGAGATTGACTCATTAATAGAGGAAAGTTGGAAAGAGAATAATACGCAGTGGTATGATATTAAATTGGCTATATAGGTTTTGGATAAGTGATAATTAAAAAGAGATGTGATTAAGGAGACGCATCTCTTTTTTTATTTTTAATTACTAAACGAAAATAATGGTTGTTATTATATTTTATTTCATTTATAAAAATAATGGTTGATTCACTAAACAAATACAATTAACCATCAACAATATAATTATAACAAGGAATTATTATTAAAAAGATTTAATTTAGTTACAAAAAATAATACTTGTTAATTAAAGAAAAGATATTAACCATCAACAATACATTTATAATAAGAAATTAAAGTATGAAAGGTAAGAAAATTCAAGTGCCTGCACATAACACATTATTAGAGCGTGCAGAGAAGTTATTATTAGAGATTGACCATCTTAAAGAAGATTATTGCAATATAAGATATTATTACGACAATTTGCAATATAAGATTGGTTTTATTAACTGGATTAATGTTAAGATACGTGAATACAAATTAATTGAGGGTGTTCATTATGATATTGATAAAGTTAGAGCAAGAAGAGGCAGATGCCACATTTATTGGTTAGATAAAGGTGTTGCAAAGCGGATTATTGAGGATATTATTATAAGAGAGATGCGAAAAACTATTTTATCCTCATCCTCATCTACGGAATATTATTATATTTCAAAGAATGGACTTCTAATTAAAGAAAACCAAATAAACATCAACAATATAATAAAGGAGACCAAATGATAACAAAAAGTTATATGAGAAAAAGTTGTTATTATGTTTATACTTGCGATGAAATAGTTCGTATAGAAAAGTTATTATCAAAATTAGAAGAGTATCCATTTGATACAAAATGCAATATGCGTGCTTTGCATAAGTTTTTACAAATTAAATACTATTTTGCAAATTGGATGAAAGAAAGAATTTTTAATAAATATAAATTAACAGAAGGTGTTGATTATATTGTTAAAAGAACAAAACTTAATAAAGTTGGCAATTCTTTTGTTGATTACGATATGAATATAGGTATTCCGATTGCGTTATTAAAAGACATAATAAAAAAACATCAAAACAGACAAAAAATAGATAAAATTAGTAAATTAAAAATAAAATTAAATTATAATGGCTAAAGAAAAACAAAAACCCATCAATAATATAGATAGGGCGTTACATTTAATAAGTGTATTAGAAAAGCAGCCGCAGAATGCGAGATATGATATGCGTTCTTTACAACAATTTATACATCGTAAAGGAGATTTTAGTTTGTGGTGTAGGGCTAAAATAAGAAGATATAAATTGATTGAAGGTGTTCATTACGACAAGATTAAGAAAAACAAAAATCGTGGACGTATAGAGTATTTTATGGATGCTAAATATGTTATAGCAATACTAAAAAATGCTATAATTAGAGAAGAAAGGGAAATTCTCAAAAAAGAAACGTGTGGCAAAAATAAGAATATAAAAACTAAACAAAAGCCACAAGTCATCAACAATAATAAAGAGTATATTGACGATTTTGACTCTTTGCTAAATGAAGATTGTGATGACAGACCATTTGATACTGATGATTTTGATAGTTATATTGACGAATCATCAAATGAAGAAAAAGAAGAAGCCGTCAACAATACCAATAACAAAGATGACATTTTTGATTGCGAAGATGCTGATGAAGAGTTTGACTCTATGTTAGAAGAATATACTAATATACAAAAAGCAGAAGTGTCTTGTGAAGAAGATGAAAACGATGACGGCATAACATACGGAGAGTTTTTCCGAATGTTTAACGAGATGGTTTTAGATAAAAAGAAAATTAAAGAAAAGATGAAAACCCTCAACAATATAATAAAGGATATGGATTTGAGTAGTTCTTTTTCTTTTAATGATAAAATTAAACCAAAACCACAAAATACAGATGATGTAGAAGATATTTTTGATTATGACTCTATTTTAGAAGACGAATAAAAATATCTAATAATACAAGGGAGTAGGAATAACTCCTGCTCCCGAAGTATTGTAAAGCAGTTAATTAAAATAATGGTTGATAAATTAAATAAAAACAAATAACTATCAACAATAAGATTATAATAAGGATTTATAAAAATGGAAATAGGAAAAAAATATGTGAATAAGCGTAAGAAACTTATGGAAATCATAATGTTTTATAAAAGAATAAGTGAAGTAGACGCTTTCAATTTAGCAAACGATTTGATGAGAATATATCATCCCGATATACCCCGTTATGTAGCATCAAAAGATGTTAAGAAAAAACGTGCCATCAAACCAAAAAATACAATACCAAATATGGAGCAGGAATAACTCCTGCTCCCGAAGTATTGTAAAGCAGTTAATTAAAATAATGGTTGATAAATTAAAGAAAAATAAGTAATCATCAACAATAGAAGTATAATCACTAACATAAAATAATGGTTGTTATATATACTTATCAACTATTATTATAATGAAAAGGTTTTAATTCAGTTGATTAAAATAATGGTTGATAAATTAAAGAAAAACAAATAACCATCAACAATAGAAGTATAAGAAAGAATATAATTAAAAGGAGAAATATAAAAGATGTTAGAAATAACAACAAAAGATGGCATCAATATAGATGCGTTAGAAATTAAAATGAGCAGTAGGATTATTGCAGAAATTACGGGTAAAAAACACTTTCATATTGTAAGAGATATCCGTGATTTAATAGAGAATTTCAACCGAACCAAAAATGGATTGGTTGAAAATGACCAAACAGAAATAGACCATTCACATAAAATAATGGTTGATAATGTAAATAAACTTAACCAATCCAAAACTGCGCTGGCTGAAGATGAATTTTCGGATTACGTCTTTGAATTATCAGAGTATAAAGATGCAAAGGGTGAGATGCGTCCCGAATATTTGCTAACTAAAAAACAACTATTATTACTCATATCTGGCTATGATGTGGTATTAAGAGCAAAAATAATAGACAGGTTAGAGGAATTAGAGAAGCATCAATACAATTTAGAAGTAGAAAAGATGGAGGAATTATATCAAGCAAAAACGAAGAAGATGGAAAGTAGTTTTAGTGATATATACAAGATGACTATAACATTACAAAAAGAACTATTACAGCGAGAATTAGAGATATTACAATTAGAGCGTAATAAATTTTGGAATGATGTAGTTGATGATGCAGTTAAAAACTTAAAGGTAAAATTAGAAACACATAATTTTTTAGAACAAGGAATTAAATAAATACAATTAACCATCAACAATAAGAATATAACAAGGATTATAAAAATGAAAATTGAAATTGATGTAGAAGATTACATTGAACTTCTTGAGGATAGAAGAAAGTATCATCAACCTGTAAGGGATATGCCCGATTGTTTATGGGATTATTTTATGGATAATATACGAGAATGTGGTATGGGTGAAGAAACCAATCCAAAATATGTAGTAGATAATGCTATGATTGGGGATTATGGTTATTTTGATGATTATAAAGAAGATGATGAGACCGATGAAGATTTTATAAAAAGAGTAGAAGATGAGGTATTTTATATAAATGCTGATGAGCGAGTAGTTTGCTTTCATTTATAAAATGTCTTATATTAAGGGGCTTCATTGCAAGTCATGCCTACGAAAATTTATATACTATATGTGGTGTAATGTTGTCCCCTTAATATGTTTATTAAAGAAATTAAAATAACCATCAACAATAACATTATAATAAGGAATTATAAAAATGAAAAATAAAAAAACAGAATGGGCAAATGAAAACTATGATGTTTTATTAAGAGATATTACCGATTTAATTAAAAATTTAGAACAACGTGTATCTGAATTGTATGGTAATCAAAAAATATTAATTGAATATGATTTTGATATATCTAAATATGAAGATGTTTCAGAAGGTAAGCATCAATTTACTAAAAGTGATTTGTTGCTGTCTATGAGTGGTAATATTTGGTTATAATACATAACCACTAATAAAAATAATGGTTGATAAATATAAGAAATTACCCCTGCCCAAACTTGGGCAGGGGTATTATAAAGATGATTATACATAACCACTAATAAAAATAATGGTTGATGTTGAATTAGGAGAGCCGAAAATTCGGTTGTCGTTTTATAATGCTGCAAATCAAGGTATTTGGATTTATGGAATAAAAAGAAAATAATAAGTTAAACAAATACAATTAACTATCAACAATAAGAATATAAGAATTAAATAATATAAAAGGATACAAAAATGAAAAGACTTGGTAGCCAAATCTTACTTAAAGTAAGTAACGAGTTCGTTGACAAATATGATGGAAATGTTGACGATGAAGATGATAGCAATTTTATTGAAGACATCGTAAGTAATCAACTAAACGAAATGAAACAAGATGATTATACTCACGAAGAATTATTAGAAATAATTGATTTTCTATTAAAAGATAGTGTAGGAGTATTGCATCAAAGAATTTTAGAAGATGATGATTATGTAGAATACTACTACGATAATTTATACGATTTATACAAAGGATAATAAAAGCAATCATCTAACAGCAATATAGGGAGTAGGAATAACTCCTGCTCCCGAAGTATTGTAAAGCGTTTGATTAAAATAATGGTTGATAAATTAAATAAAAATGATTAACCATCAACAATAAGATTATAATAAGGGTTTATAAAAATGAAAGATGAAAAATTAAAAGAGAGATTTTTGCAGATATGTAGGTCTCAAGTTTTTAGAGTAGATATACCCGATGATATGTCGGATGAAGAAGTTAGAGAATTTATTTATGAAGGTGAAATGTATTCTGATGAATGGTATGAAAAATTTAGTGGTGAAGAAGTGGGTGATGGATACGAGGATGATTGGATAGAAATAGTAAATGGTGAAGAAGTAAAAAGAATTATTACCTTTTAAAAAAATACTATATATTTTGTTCAGAATATTTTCTGACAGGTGTTTTGTTTTTTTCTAACATTTTAACAATAGGGAAACCTATTGTTATTTAAAACACTAATACTTGTTATAAGATTAGTGTTTTAAATAACAATATAAAAGGAGAAATTAAAATGGTTTATGTTTTAGGGGTAGAACAAAATAGTATGATGGGTTTAAAGTTTCCATTAGATACAATATGTCCTAAATGTAAAAATGCTGTATATCATCAAGAATACAAAGAGGAAATTATGTTAGTATGTCCTTTTTGTAAATGTGATAATGATGCAGATTGTATAAAGGTTGTGCCGAGTGCATCAACAAAAACTAATTAAACTATATATTATATAGATAATGCTATTTGAAAAATGAAAACGATGTTATTTTTGTTATTTTTCGTTGCTAATTTGCGATTATTTAGTAATGATACTATAAAAATAGAAAACTATACGATAATTAAAGTTCTTGATACTACCGTCAACAATAGTATTATAAAAGGAATATGTATAGAAAAATTAAAATATGATACAAAAAAATTGCATATTGTTATTTATGATGCAAATGATGTTATAATAAGGGATGTTCCCTTTCATAAAGTAAATCATAAGTATTACAAATTCAAAGAAAATGCGATACGAATTCAGTTGTATTATAAAGATGAGGAAATCATTTGGGATAGTTTATTGATAAATATAAGTGATGAATTCAAGATTGTATACAAAACGGGATTAAAATTGTGTGAGAAATAAAGGTGATTAAAACCTGATAAAAACCTCTTCTAACAATAGGGTGACCTATTGTTATCTAAAATACTAATACTTGTTATAAGATTAGTGTTTTAAATAGCAATAGAAACGCAATAAATGGTTACCATCAAATAATAATTGGTGCAGGTTCGTGTCCTGCTATTGCGGCGGCTGAAAAGCAAAAACACATATATAAAAAAGAGAGACGATATACGCCACTACGATGGATAAAAATATGACAGAATTAAAGGTGAAAAGGGTGCTTTGGTTTCTAATTTTGGGCGTATATTGTAGAAATTATAAATTGAAGCATCCGAAGTAGCCGAAATAAAAAATTAAAGAAAAAGAATTAATCATCAACAATAACATTATAAGAAAGAATTAAAAAATAAAAGGAGAAATATAAAATGTTAGATTTAGAGAAAACAAAAATCGTTCTTGATGAGAAAGAAGTAAATCGTCTTGTTATGGGTAGAGACGGAGTTAACAAATTTGAAACTCTTGAAGAGTTTTTAAGTTATGAGTCAGATATTGCTTATGATATAGCAAAAATGGCTGGGATGTATTTAGAACAATTACCTTATGATACCAGTAAGATGCTAATTGATTATGGCAGTTACACTACTGATAGTATAAATGGAAAACTAAAATTTTCTATGGTAATATATGCAGATGGTGAAAAACGTGAAGCATGGGATTTGTGTGGTTATGATGCTGATTATTTAAAATAAATAAAAACAATTAACCATCAACAATAACATTATAAGAAAGAAAATAATTTAAAGGAGAAATATAAAATGGATGAGAAATTAACATCCGCTCCATCTACAGAGCAGGTAGAAAAGAAAAAAGGAGCAGAAAGAAAAAAGAATAAAACCATTACTAAAGAAACAAAGGAAAAATTGTTAACACAAATACAAGGTAGTAATGGCAAATTTATTGGTTTAAGGAGTTTGCATAAGCATATATCAAATACAGATTTTTCGGCATATTTTAAGCGTATGAAAAAGATGTATGATTGGGTAGAAGGTGTTGATTACAACATCATAAAAGGCGAGAAGCGAAAAATAGAATATTCTATCAAATTTGATAATGCTATTAAAATGGTAGAAGATATGAAAATTACAAAAATCTAATGCAATATGGTTAGCCATGTATTTCAAACAAGTTATGTCATTTAAAACCAAGACATGAGTTCCTTCTAACAATAGGGTGACCTATTGTTATTTAAAATACTAATATTTTATATAAAATTAGTATTTTAAATAACAATAAAACCTATAAAAGTATAAGAATAGGAAATTAAAGAAATTAAAATAACCATCAACAATAGGAATATAATAAGGATTTATAAAAAATGGATTTGAAAAAATTAGAAAATGCGGTTTGTAATGACGAGAAGTTATTACAGGTAATTAAAAACACTTCATATAAGATTGTGAAGGACACAGAAAATAGATTGTGTATAATAGGATTTAAAGAATTCTGTGATTTAGAGAATGAAATTAGGCGATTGCGTGAAAATATAGATGATAATCTTGAATTATCATTTGAAATAAGAGAAATACACGCAGAATTAAATGATAGCAATAATCCGCAGGATTTTGAAGTCATTGATGAATATGTGCGTGATGGATTTGATATAGAAGATACCTTATACGATGAAGATGATGTAGATGAACCACTTGTAAGAGTGTTTAGTCAAGATGAGGAAGAGAGTTATATAGAAGAGTATGGTGCTATCATATTAAAAGAAAATGGTTGGTATAGTATGATGAAATTTTTACAGGAATTTAATGAGTTGTGTGAAGAATTTGATAAATTAAGTAGAAGGGAATGTATAATATATGATGCGAATGGTGATAGCGATTATAGTGGATGGAGTAAACGTTTTGGTGGAGGATATAAAGTCGTGCCGAGATATGTTATGGAATATGATAAATACGATACTCGTCATTACATAGGAATTGTTTTAGAAGCATAGAATTAAAAGTGAAAAGGGAGCGATAGTGTTTTTAGTGTATTGTTGCATTCGCTCCCGAAGTAACTGAAATAAGAAAATTAAATAAAAATAAATAATACACAACAATGTAAGTATAAAATAAATTGTAATTAAATAGGACAAAGAATGAGTGAAAAATTGAGCGAAGGCGTTTCAATAACAGAAGAGATAGTCATCACCAAAGGTATAGAATTTTATGGTGATGATATGAAACAACGAGAAGAAGCATTACGTGTTTCGTTAAAGAATTGGTATGAATATAGTGTTTCAGAAAGAGAAAAATTATTGTCTATGGCAAAGGAATTAAACAAATCAAAAGACAAGCATCCATTACCAGAAGAGAAGAGGAAAGTTATTAGTAAGTTAAAGGATGGTGAAAAGGCATTAAAAAATCTTGAAGCACACGGCGTTATGCCGATTGAAACAATAGAAATACGTGTTTTAGAAAAGAAAAAATAGTAAATTAAAATTGATTTTAGAAATAATACGTCTATTAAAAATAGTAGGTTATTCCTATTATTAATTTTTACAAAAAGAATATAACAAAAAATTAAAGAAAAGAAAATAACCATCAACAATAAGAATATATAAACTAATAGAACTATAAATAATATGTCGTATCAAAAAAATGATTTTAGAATTATCAAAGATGAAAAGGATATAAAAATCTTTGTAAGAGACCTTAAAGATAGAGATTATTATTACACTATCTTTTGGAATTTAAAGCATAAAAATTTAGGATTGCATAAAAATTATCCTAATATATTTATGATAACAGATAATCAAAAAACTACATATCATAATAAAGATGTAGAAAAGATTAAGTATTTTCAAGGTGATTGGCGATAGTTTATAAAAACGTCATCAATCAACATAAGGGAGCAGGTGGAACTCCTGCTCCTGATAAAAATAAAGAAAATAAAATAACCATCAACAATATAATTATAAGAAAGAATAATTTAAAAATAATAAAGGATATAAAAATGTATATGCCAATAAAAGGATGGAAATCTCAAGCAGAGCCTATATTAGGTGATTTGAGAGAGGAATTTAATATCAAGAGCGAATTATGGAATGATATAAGAATTTTGCTCACAGAAAAATATGATGTTTCATATTTGCATTTAATGAATAATGAATTCATTATGGATGATATAATAAAAGAATTAGAAGAGATTATATAAAACCAAAAATACAATTAAAAAGATGAATTGTCATCTAAAAATTAAAGCAGAAGGTGTGGGAAGTGGAGAAGTATCTTTGAGAACCCTCACTCTTTAAAACGAACTCCAAAACACCTTTTGCTTGTTTATAAAAAATTAAATAAAAGAAAATAACCATCAACAATAAGATTATAAGAAGGAATAAAAAAATGAAATATATGTATAAAAAGCCTTTAACAGAAATAGGGCATAATAATTATAATGAATTAAAAGAATATGCCATATCCGTATTAGTTGACTTTTTAGAAAATGGTTTTTATGGAAATGATATAATAAAAGATGAAGAAATATACGAATTAGCAGATTTCGTATGTGAAAGATTATATTACGATTATAGTATGAATAACGTGATGGCATCTATAAGTGAAGATGAAATAAAGGAGTTTAGTGGCAGGACGTATGCTTATGATGAGATTGATGAAGATACTGAAGAAGGATTAAATGAAGAATGGCGTGCAAATAGATATTTAATTTATGACAAATTATGTAATGATATGATGACGTATTGTAAGGGTAATAATATAAAAATAAATTAGATGCCTCTATTAGAACAACACGATATGAATTAAAAAGGAGCGTATTGTGTTGTTTTTTATATATAAAAATATGTTTTGATAATTAAAGAAAAATGATTAACCATCAACAATAGAAGTATAAGCAGGGTATAAAGATGAAAAAACAATTTCCATACATAGAAAGAGAGAAGCCATCGTTATATGAAAAATATAGGAATATTTTTGATGAGGGTTTCAAGGTTAAAACTTATTTAATTTATGATAAGATGTCTAATCGTTATAAAATAGGAAGGAGTAATAATGTAGAGCAAAGGTTAAGGCAATTATCGGATGATAATAATCGTTTAATGTTATTTAGTTTTTGTAATGGGAATATTGAATGCAAATTACATAAGCGTTTTTATTTGAAGAAATTAAATGGAGAATGGTTTAATTTAAGTGATAAAGATGTTATGTATATTAAAGAAAGGTTTAATGAACAAAATAAAGAAATTGATTTTTTGAAAAAACAATTAAAGAAATTAAAATAACCATCAACAATAAGATTATAATAAGGATTTATAAAATGAAACCAAAAATTTTAGAAAAAAATGTTAATGATATTATTGATTGTGCATCTAATGAAATTAATGAAATAATGGAATATTTAATAGAAATGTCGGAAGATGTTTTTAGTGTTATAGATGAAGAATTTGTTAGAAAACTTTTGAATATGGTAATAAACAGATTCACGCATAACAGAGATGAATTATATGTTTATCTTAATGATAAGTATGAAATTATAAAAGATGATAATAATGATATTGACGATACAGAACAATCATTGAAAATAACAACAAAGGAAGAACTGTATTCTTATTTAGAAGACCGTTGTGATATATCTTATGGATATATGAAAGATGGCGAGTTGTTTATTCAAACTGATAATAACACAAGTATTTCTGTTGATTATGATGAAGATGATAGTATTGGGACAATAATTATGAAAACTGCGGAACGACTTGACGAATTTTGTGCTGAAGATGAATTTAATAACTTGTGGAATTCTAAATTTGGAGAACAAAATGGTTTTACTGCAAAAGGTTTTATTAAAATGTTGGAAGAAGATGAAAAACTTTTTCATAGTGTAGCAACGGAATTAAAAGTGTTTCTTATTCATTTAATGTAATTAAAGATATAAAAATAACCATCAACAATATAAGTATAAGAAAGAATAAAAATTAAATATTATAAAAGGAGAAATTAAAATGGAAATTTCAAAGCAACAAATAATAGATTTTGTAAAGGCAATGTCTATTGAACAAAAACAGCAATTATCATCAATATTGAATGATAATTTAAATACCGCAACTAATAGTGAAGTAGATAATAATGATAAGCGGTATGATTTGTATAATTATGATGATTATAAAGTAGTCAAACAGGGTAATTATACAATAATAACGGGGTTTGAAGATAGCGAACTTCTATCACAAGAAATGGATAGATTAAGTGATGAGCATCTTGTAGTTGAAGTTGCATTATTTAAGATTTTTGAAGATGGATTTATTGATGTATTAAATAATTTTATTGATAAAGATAATAAATATGCAGATGAGTATGATATGTTTGATATGAAAAAGGTTATTGAAGGTGGTTATGAATTTATAGATTATGCGGGTGAATATTATAAGTATAAAGTATTTAGCCGTGATGATATTATAGATATGGTAAATGAAATCATACGTTTGGCGGATAATGAGGAGTTTGAAATGATTTCAGATGAATCATCTTCTTATGCTGAAATTTATAATGATTATGAGAATAAAGATGAAGGTGAAATTGTGGTATATAAAGATAATTATAGTAATTATGAAGTTATAAGTCGCTATGTTATGGAATTTGATAATGGCGAATATATTATAGCAAAAGGTTTGTTGGTTAGCGAATAATATGTAGAATTGGCAAGGGGCGGGAATCACCGCCCCAATGATACAAAATTAAAGATAATAAATTAATCATCAACAATAACATTATAAGAAAGAATAATTTAAAAATAATAAAGGATTAAATAATGGAAATATTAACAAAAGAAAAATATGCAGAATTAGATGCGACAGCACGAGTAAGAGGCTGGTTGGAACTATCTAATTATGATTGCAAACAAATTAAAACATTTGGAAGTTTCATAAAATTTGATAATTGTGTTTTTAGAGATTTGCATCTGTTTGGAGAATGGTGTAATTTTAAAAATAATTGCGTTCTTGGTGATTGTTGTCGTTTTGGTGATTGGAATAGTTTTGAAGATTGTATTATTGGCAAATGTTGTCATTTTGGAGAACATAATTGTCATTTTGATAATTGTAAAATAGAAAACAAATATGAAATAGAAAATTATATAGTTTTTACTATGCGTGGTATGTCATCATTAATTTTTTATGATTGTAAAGAAGGCATTTTTGTTGGACGAAAGCATTATTATTTTTTTGGAACTATTGCAGAATTTATAAAGCAATTGAAAAGAGAAAAAGGTGAAGAATTATCTTTATGTTTAGATGTATGCAATTTAGCAGTGAAAACTTTTAAAAATTTAAAGAAAAACGATTAAACATCAACAATAAGTATAGGAGCAGGGAATTCCTGCTCCTAATAAAACTAATAAGAAATTTATAAAAATAAAAGGATAAATTAAAAATGTATAATGAATTAGATGAACTTGTTCGTTCATTAACGAATGAACAGAAAGAACTCCTTACAAAGATAATGGAGAAGGGTTTGCTTGTAAAAAATCAAGATGAAGAGCAACCTGAAATAAAAGATGAAAAACCTTTTGTGACCGATTATATTTATTGTGACACAAATTATGATGGCAGATTGTATAAAGCCATAATTGGATTTAAAGATGATTATGAATTAAATCAAGAAGTTAATAGATTAGAAAAATTGGGGGTAGAAGCCAACATAGTAATTTTTAACGAACATCATCTAAATATAATTACAACAGAAGGTGAATTTAGAAAAAATAGGTTAGATGTTTTTGATATAAGTAGCGGGCTTGATTTTTTTTGATAGGAAATATGAAATTGGATATGAAAGTTATAAAGGCGAATATTGTGATTATGAAATTTTTGATTATGGTTGTGCTATTAAAGAAGTATCAGAACGTATAAGAGAATTGCTTGATAAAAAAGATTTTGAAAGTATAGCGGAAGAAGTGTATTCTTTTGCAAAAATTGAGAAAGATTATAAGAACACACCTGGTTATAAAATGATAGTATATAAAGATGATTATAGTAATTATGAAGTTATAAATCGTTATGTTATGGAATATAAATGTGATGATAAATCTACTATGAAAATTGGTATCTTACTTGGTGATATAAAAGGTGATTTTTAAAGAAAAACGAATAACCATCAACAATAGAAGTATAATAAGGAGAAATAATGCAAATAGCAGAAAAAGAAATTGATAATATAAGAAATCATATCAATAAATGCTTATCAAATGATGACATTATTTTAATTAAAAGCATTGATAATGAAGTATTTATATTAAATAAAAAATGGATAACATTTGAAGATGTTAAAAAAGATTTTGATAAATTATCAAAAGAAAAAGAATTAGGTAACATTAGTATGTGTTATTTTAATTTAAGGCAAAAAAATGTTGACATGTATGATGTCAGCGAAAGTTTTTTAGATGAATTAGGTTATATATTACTTGATAATTATTGTAGGGATTTTGAACCTGATTTTGATAAAAGATTATTAGATGAGTATGTTAATGAACTAAACAAATCTATTAATGATATAGAGACAGGTAAAACCTTTAATAATATAGTAATTGCTGATATATTTAGAGATTTTATTAAAAAACAGACAGATGATTTTAATAAAATGCTTGAAAGATATAATAACTTAAAAGAAGACCAAATATTGTATTATCTCATTGATACTATTGATTTATATCCAGATTATAATTATTATGGTATTTTAGAATTTTCTGATATAAAATTAAAAGATATTGATAAAAATGTTATTGATGGATGGGATATACATTTGGGAATATTATTAAAGAAAAGTAATTAACCATCAACAATAAGAAATATAACAAAATATTAAGGATTTATGAATGGATAATAAAAATAAGCATCAGTGCAAAAGTTGTGGTTGCAAGGAATTTATCTCAAGTAGAACATATAGTTATGAGGTATTTGAAGCAGATGGTGATAGAATATCCTTTGTAGAAACAATTCACGAAGATATAAGTAGTGGTGAATATACACCATTTGAATTGTTTTGTAGAGATTGTAGTGAAAAATTAGAATTTAGTTTTGATGATATGGAATATAGAACAAAATTTTAAATTAAAAGAAAAACAAATAACCATCAACAATAAGTATAGGAGCAGGTTAAGTTCCTGCTCCTAATAAAAAGTAATAAGAAATTTATAAAAAATAAAAGGAGAATTAAAATGGATTTAGAAAATAAAAAGACAAAACATTATTTAGATTTAAAAAATAATGTTATCAAAGAAGTAGATTATATTCTTAAAGAAAAAAATAAAATCACTTATGAAAATATTGATTTTTTTGTAGGAAATGAAGTAGAAGTAATAATACATTTTAGTGAATTATTAGAAATATGCTCTACAATGGATGGATATTTTTTAACTGAATTTCAATTTGAGAGTTCAAATAATTTGGTTGATGCTTGTAAAGAGATATTAGATAGAGCATTAAGAGATGACATCCACGATTATTTATCTGAAAAGAATATTGAAATATCAGACGATTAAATAAAAACAAATAACCATCAACAATAAGAATAGGAGCAGGGAACTCCTGCTCCTTAAAACCAATTAAATAAAGGAGAATTAAAATGAAAGATATGGTTAAAAGTTGGATTGATACCAATCCAGAATTAGATAAAAATAAAATAAAAAAATTAGCGGAATGTGTATTTTATTTTCTCAAAAAGAATTATGATGATAACCTTTTAGGTCATTTTTGGGACATAAATTTATGTATAGATTGCGAGGACGAGTCAGGCACTAATGGTTTTTGGGATGCTACACATTATCTTATAAAAGAAAAATATGATATAATTTTTACGAATGATAATGATGATGCATGTCAAGAGCAACTAAATTTGTATTATGTTTTGAGTGCAATGCGTGGGTTTTATTTTGATGATATAATGAAAGAAGCAGAATAACTTGATGATGGATATGAAATTAAAAAAAAGTAAATAACCATCAACAATAAAATTATAATAAGGAATTATAAAATGGAATTATTAAAAAAAGAAAATGTTAATATAAAATCTTATTTTTGTGATTTTCCTACTTCTGATTTAACTATTATGGAAAATAAAAATAACGGAGTGTTTATATTAAACAAAAATTGGAAAACATTTAAAGATGTTAAAAAGGATTTTGATATATTATCAAACAAACCAGAATTAAAAAATGTTAGTATTTGTCTTTACGATTTAAATACAAAATCTGAATGTATAACTAATATTGAAGATGATTGGTTAGATGATTTTTCAGAATTATTATTTGATAATCATTGTAGGGAATTTGAACCTGAATTTGATAAAGAATTATTAGATGAATTTGTTGTTAAAATGAATGAAACTATTAAGGAAGTAGAAACAGGCAAAACTTACGAGGATATTGTAATTAGAGATAGATACAATGATTTTATTGAAGAGCAGACCTCTGATTATAATAAGATGTTAGAAAAATATAATAAATTAAAGAAAAATCAAATATTGTATATTCATAATGACCCTGTGGATTTATATCCTGATTATAATTATAGTGGTGTAGCAGAAGTAAATGAATTAAAAATACAAGATTTGGTTGATGCTGATAAATATGGATTTAATTTACATACAGGAATATTGATTAAAGTGAATTAAAGAAAAGTAAATAACCATCAACAATGAGTATAGGAGCAGGTTAAGTTCCTGCTCCTTATAAAAAAGAAAATTAAAATATAAAAGGAGAAATATAATGCCAGTTATTAAAGAAAAGAAAAGTTTGTGTGTGGCTGAAAATTTTGATTATGTCACTTTTATAACACAAAATGGCAAGCAAGGTAAAATTCTAATTGCTAATAATGAATTAGAATTAAGTTATAAAAAAATAATATGTGTTGATTTAACACATTGTTCAAGTTTGAAAAAACTTGATATTGGATTTAATTTATTATCACAAATTGATATTTCAAATTGTAAGAATTTAGAAGAATTAAATGTTGCGTGGAATAAATTAACAAATTTAGACGCATCTAAAAATCCTAATTTGAAAAAAATTACTGTTGAGAATAACAAATTAACGCAAATTGATGTTTCAAACTGCAAGAATTTGGAAGAATTATATGTTCAAAATAATCAATTAACAAATTTGGATATATCCAAAAATTTAAAATTAAAAGAATTAATTACTCGTAGTAATAAATTTAAAAAGGAATGGACATCAAAAAATAAGAAAGATTTGTTAGAAATTGCAACAAAAATAATTAAATCAAATAAGCATAAAGATTTTGAAGATTGTATAAAATCTTTTAATAAAGCGTTTTTACAATTATGTAATAAGGATAAAACTTATTATGGATGGGATGTTAGTGATTTATTTCCACGAGTACTTGATTGGAGAATGAAAGAGCGTTTTATGGATTATTTGGTAACAAATGTTAAAGGAATTAGTGAAGAGTATTTGAAGTTTATTCAAATGCCAAATAATGATTAGTATTAAGGAGTTATTTTAAATTATGGACAAGAAAAATATTTGTAATGTGTCTTTTGTAAGGAAAGACAAAGAAGGGAACAACAAAAATGAATTTAAATTAGATGTAGACAAAGTTGACGATACATTAGAAATCAAAATGGATGTTGTTACGGAAAACATTGAATATTCACAAAATATAAATGTGGGTAAGGATGTTATAATAAAAGGATTGCGAAAGGTTGAAGAGATGATTGATGACCACAAAAAAGCGATTGAAATAGAGCGAAAGTATTTGACAGCAGGCGAACAGGATAGTTTGTTCAGGGATGAATAGCACGAGGAATAATGGGGAGGGGAAAACCTCCCCAATGATAAATTAAATAAAAACAAATAACCATCAACAATATAAGAAAATGAAATTAAAAAAACCGATACAAATACCAATAATGACATTACAAGAATGGTATGATGAAAACCTTAAAGAATATGGAGAATATTTAAAGGGAAATGAATTAAATGAGATGGCTGTTCATCGCATTGACGATGAAACATATAAGTTTGATTTTAAAAAAGACCAAGAAGGTGGTATTATAAACTTGAGACAAAAAAAGTTATTCTCTAATAATAAGAAATTTGATAATGTTTATAAGTTTGGGTATAAATTTAATGATAATGTAAGCAAAACTCTACGATTAGAATTTATACGAAAATTAAAGGGTATTCAAAATTTTGAAAACGATGACGAGTTTAAAAAATTTATTTTGAAGCCATTAGATTTATTAAAGGAACATATTAAACATATTTGGAATATAGATATTTGTTTGTTCCCACAATCAAGGTCTCCGATAAACAGAGAGATAGAAAAGTATTTAAGTGACCTTGTGAGGACTAAACCATTTTTAACATTTGAATTATTTAAACAAAATATGCAAAATGTTAAATTTGATTTTGATAGATATATTAAAGATAATGACATGGTTTGGATTACAGATTTAGATAAAGAACGAGCAATAAAACGAGCAGAGGATTATATTCAAAAAATTAAAAAACGAGATTATTTTTCTATTGCTCGGATGGATGGGAAATATAAAAAATATTTTACGAGTTTTTTGAAATATGATAATGAAAAACTTGAAAATATTATTTCAAAAAAAGAAGATATGAATGTTTTAATATTAGATGATATTTCAACAACGGGTTCTACAATTAAAGAAATGATTAATTATGTTTATACTATCGGCGGAAATCATAATATTTATATTTTTAGTATAATTGATAATTAAATAAAAACAAAGAACCATCAACAATATAATTATAAGAAAGAAATTATAAAACAAAAGGAGAAATAAAATGAGTAATATAACAATTATTACAGGTAAAAATAATTCAGGCAAAAGTGAATTATTACAAAAAAGGTATAAGCAAGCAGAAAAAGAAAACAAAAAAGTAATATTTATTGACTTATCCACAGACGAACACATATTTTCGTTAACTGAAAAACAAGGTAACGATTTAATACTTGGAGCAATTCAAGAGTATTATGATGAGAATATTACCAATATGTATAATGACGGATATGTTACTTATAAAGATGGAAAAAGGGTATATATTAGAGATATGTCCGCATCATTTAAGCAATTATTACAAATATTTTCGTTATTTCATTTAGATTATGATGAATTTTTTATTGATAATTTTAATACACATTTTCATCAAGATTTAGTAGATATTTTAGCAGAAAAAATATTTAAATTCTGTTGTGAAAATAATAAAAGGTTCATAATTGTAAGTAATGATAATACTTTAATATTTTCATTAGCAAAAAATGGTAATTTGATTGAATTATACAAAAACAAATAGCCATCAACAATATAAGTATAAGAGAGATGATAATTAGAACACCTTGACTGATATATGTGATTTATCGCATGGGACAAAAGGTTGTGGTTGCAATCGCCACCATCTCTCCAAAAATAAAAAAAGGTAAATTAAAATGTTAAAAATTCAATATAAAGAAGTTGAAAGAATGATAAGGATTTTATCGTCAGAACTAAAAGGTTTGCGACATAGAATGGAAAGAATGGCGTTAAATGAGTTTGATGATGAAACAATAGGTGGTGTCATTATGGATTTGATGTTGGAACATTATTATGATGACATATATTTCTATGATGCATTGGAGGCGTTTCTGAATGATAATTATGAAATCCAAAATAAAAATGAAGTCATAGATAAAGAAGATAAAGAAGAAATACTAAAAACTTTTAACCACATTAAAACTGATGAAGATTTTAATGAAATAAAGGATGATTTAGATGCTTTAATTGAAAGTTGTAAAGAAAATGAAGAATATGATGAAGTGTATTTTAACGAAAGAATTTTATCTTATGTAGAAGGATATTATAAAAAAGCCATAGAAAAGGGTTTAGAGTTTTATGTAAGCAATTATTATTATGGTATCTGTGCAATCTATGATAGAAAAAATGATAAATTAGAAAAATTTATGATAGAATATTAAAGAAAAACGATTAACCATCAACAATATAAATATAATAAGGATAAAAAATATGAGTGAAAAAACATTGCAATTAGTGTCTTTTGAGCAGGCAAAAAAATTAAAGAAATTAGGGTTTGATTGGGAGTGTTATTTGGTATATAGAATTGCAGATAACGAATTTGGTAAAAAAAGTAACGAACCCGTTGGTTATCAAGGTGCAGTAATAGATGATTATGCACACGCTCCCTCTGTTGCTCTTGCATTAAAGTGGTTCAGAGATGAGAAGGGGAAAGCCACAACTATAAGGTATTACGATAAATTTTATTATCGTAATCAAGATGACTCTCAAAATCCTTCTAAATATTCTACCTACGAGGAAGCAGAATCCGCCCTTTTAGATAGGTTAATAGAATTAGAATTAAAGAAAAATAAAAAACCATCAACAATATTGGTATAAGAAAATTAATAAAAAGATAATATGAATGAAAGTAAATTGCAATTAGTGTCTTTTGAGCAGGCACAAAAATTAAAAGAATTAGGGTTTGATTGGGGTTGTGAATATGTTTATAATCTACATAATATTAATCCTAATATGCCTTCAAGAAAGTTTGAGACAATCTCTCATAATCATAATTATGAAGGTGAAAAAAGTTTAGCATCCGCTCCCACCGTTACACTTGCTTTGAAGTGGTTCAGGGACGTGAAGGGGTATCAAATGTCTATAATTTTTGATGCAGAATGTGATGATAAATATGAAATTGATATTTTAATAAATGATTATGATGAAGATGAAGATGAGGAAGTTTGGAATTCAATTATGGGTAGTTATACACTTCCAAAATCCTACGATGAAGCAGAAATCAAGATTTTAGATGTGTTAATAGAATTAGAATTATACAAAAACAAATAACCATCAACAATATAAATATAAGAAAGAATAAAAAATATAAAAGGAGAAATATAAAATGCTTTCAAAAGAAGTGAAAGAAATGGTTGGTGAATTAACACCAATGCAAATGCAAGAATTAAAGATGTTGCTAAATAATGAAATTGACGAATTAATTGTTTCTAATAATTATACAGAATTAGAAATAAAAGGTAAAAAAGTTATTGTAGGTTTTGATAATTGGGAAGAACTTGTAGCAAAAATAGACCGAATTCGCAAAAAGGGAAAATATAATTGTAAAGTAGTAGAAGTCAAACAGATTGGTTCTGATGAATATGAAATAACTAATAATGTTCCAAATAAAGAATATGATGTCAAAGAAATTGTAGATATGAATTATAATGATTTTAATGGTGATTTCAAAGTTTTTGATTATCGTGAAGAAATAGATAATATGAAACAAAGTGTAGAATATCATTGGGGCGAAGAAGAGTGGGATGAAGCGGCTACTATACAGAGATGCTTTGCAGATGTTTGTGAGCAATATTATAAAATAGATACTGATAATGAAATATTAATTCACGATGGTAGTTATGTTGAATATAAAGTTATTTCAAGTAGAACGATGAATACGATAAATTATATAACTGATGATAGTAAAATGACTTTTATAATTGGTTTATTACTTGAGGAGATATAAAAAAGATGAAATATGAAAAGATATTAGAAGATTGTGTTAAAGAATTAGAACCAATAATGAAGGAATGTGAAGGTGATACTGACCTTACAGATGAAATTTATTGTGTAATTCGTGAGAAAATGACTAAATTATTTTATGCGGATATAATATGGATTATGTCATTTAAAGGTTTTTGGGATGAACAAATAAGTTGGTATACTATTAAAGACCATCTTAATCCTATATCAATAATTGGATATTGTGAATGTATTATTTCTGATTATTTAGAAACAGATATAAAAAATAAAATAATTAAAGGAGAATAAATGATATTAGATGTGATTTTAAATGAGAAAAACCAAATAGAAATAATTGATTTTGATATAGACGAATTCAATTATAATGAATACGCTTATAATTCGGCGTTAGATAAAAATAATAAAAATCTTGATTTGATACGTGAATCATTGGAAGCGTTGTTTATATATGAATTTTCACCTGAAGAACTCGTAAAGTTTTTTAATAATAAACGTGTTGAAATTGTTTATGAAGATGAAAACATAATAATTCAGCATGGATTCACCAGTGAGAATTTTATATTTAGTATGTGTCATAATTTGACTCAAGAAATTTATAAATTGATAAAAAAAGAAGCGGAAAAATGTGTAGAGGAATAAATGCTAAATCTTGTTTTTACGAAAAGTCATCAATTTCAGATAAATCAATTTGATGAAGATGAATTTATATCAAATGAGCAAATAGGTGGTAAAGATAATCTAAATAGAAAAAAGATTAGGCATGAAATTGAGCAACTTTTTATATGGGAATTTGATGTTCTAACGTTGTGGAAATTTGTAAACAAAAAGATAATTAAGGTTTATAAAGAAGGAAAAATAGATAAAAAAACGTCTTTTTATCAATTTATAAATCATTTTGAAGATACTAATCCACCTTTGCATAAATTTGTTATATTTTTAGAAAATAAAATCTACAATTATATTAAGAATAATTTGATTGATGTAGAAAAATTAAAGAAATTAAATTAACCATCAACAATATAAGTATAAGAAAAATAGGAGTTTAAAAATGAGTAAAGAAATTGAAAAGGATTGTGAACAAAATCCTTCTTATGATAGTAAAAACAAAATATTTAAATTTGAAGATGTGAATTTAATTCGTGTAGAATTTAAATATACAAATCCTGATGAGTTTGATACGGGACCTGAAATTTGGGTAGAAAAAGATAATTATGTTACGAGTATTTATATATCTTTTTCAATAGAAGAATTAGAAACTATTAGATTAGCAAATGTGGGAACTATATTTGCCTTTCTTACACGCAACTTAATAGATATTGCAAATCTAAAAAATAAAATGACATTTGAAATAAATGCTGAAAATATAAGTAGCATTGATTTTTATGTTGATGAAGATGATGAAAAAAATATGAGTTTATTCGTGAATTTTATGAACATCAAATGGAGAAATGTGTAATGGGTTACGATAATTGTGTAAAAATAAGAAAAACTGAATTAATATCAGTTCCGATACATGATAATGTATCAAAAGAAGACGTTATTGCACTAATTAAAGCAGGTAAATTAAATTATAAAGAAAGTTATGATTTTTTAGATTGGTATAATGAAGATACTGAATGTATATTGCTATACGAAGGTTCAGAAATCGGTGATGAGGTTGAAGTTATATTTAATGACGAAACAACTATGGTGCAAGTTGAGGAATTAAAGTAAAAGATTTTTTGTTAAATTTGTAATTTAAAAAATATATATAATTAAAATGGACGAATATTTAATACCTGATTTTGATGATTTTTTAGAAGAAAGATTAATCAATACAAGAATTATATAATCTCTTTTAAAGATTTACAATAAGATTGCATATATTTTTGATTTTTTCTTTATCAATATTATTGCTCCATTTTTCAAAATCGTTAATCCTTTCTTCCATACTTTTAACA
>Ga0099364_10002572_pt1 | contig 28800 bp, 27 predicted proteins | sample TergutTh196P3_FD_73070 | JGI IMG/M metagenome (GOLD analysis project Ga0099364, IMG submission 73070) | Microcerotermes parvus P3 segment gut microbial communities from Pointe-Noire, Republic of the Congo - Th196 P3 | ecosystem: Host-associated > Arthropoda: Insects > Digestive system > Gut ...
ACACAGGGCAAACGAATGAAACCAAAAAATTATGTAGGGCGCAACGGCGGGCGACCGGGGCGGTCGCCCCTACATCGCCGTGTGCCCGTGCCGTACCCTGTAGGGACGGTCGACCCGACCGTCCGCCGCGTCCGTCACCCCCCCGCCCTCTTTCGATAAAGAGGGTGCCGGCCGTGGCCGGCGGGTGTTTTGATTATCCCCGTCCCTTTGGGGAACAACGGGACGCCGAGGGCGGCGTCCCCTGCAACACGTTTCGTTTTATATAGTGGATTTTATTCACACATAACGTGTCTTGCGTCTGCCGTGTGTACCCCCACGGCGGGATTGCAATCCTCTTGGAAAAAAGGTATAATGGTGTCGGGAATTGTAAATTTCAAAAAACGCCCTAAAGGGGCGGCCATGTAGTTACGATATCAGATATGTACCCATATGCGTCCCATTGGGAGGGGTTGACTATGTCGTTAAAGAGAATAATTTCCGTGCTTACGGTGTTTGCGCTTACGGCGGGGCTTCTGCCGTTATACCGTCCACCGGCGGCGCGCGCCGCCGAGGAGGCGGGCGCTGTCCAGATTGTGATGGGCGAGGAGCATACCGTCGCGCTCATGGACGACGGCAGCGTTTGGGCGTGGGGCCGCAACCAGCACGGACAGCTGGGCGACGGCACTACATACACGCGCTTGATGCCCGTTAAGATAAACATGTTTTCAGACAGTCCGGTGGAGAGCCTGATTGCCGGGGCGAACCACACGCTGGCCGTATTGCAGGACGGCACATTGCTTGCATGGGGCAACAATAAAAACGGACAGCTCGGCAACGGAACCACAAAAAACAGCCTAAGGCCCGCGCCCGTGCTGATGGACGGCAGCGAATTCAAGGTGTCGGTGGGCGGCGGCGCCGTTTCGGCGGGCTTCTGCCACACGGCGGCGATTAACGAGGACGGGCGTTTGTACGCGTGGGGCCTGAACAGCTACGGGCAGCTCGGCACGGGCGACAATAAAAACCGGATAAGCCCCGTTCTTGTGAAATTCGAGCCGGACATATACGACGAAGATGAGAAAATATGGGAGGAACAGGACCAGCCGGACACGTCGTTTGTAGCGTGCGGCTATAACCACACGCTGGCGAACGTTGGCGGCACGGTATATTCGTTCGGCTGCAATATGTCAGGACAGCTTGGCATAGGCGACCTTGTGAACCGCAATACCCCGCAGGAGGTAGAGGGCGTGAGCGGGACCGAGCTCCGCTGCGGAAACGCGCACTCGATGGTCGTCGAGGGCGGAACGCTCTACGGCTGGGGGTCAAACGCGTTCGGGCAGATAGACCCGGCTGTGGACAATCCGAATATAGTCGAGCCCGTCGAAATGAAAATGCCCGAGGGCATAAATGTTCAGGACGCTCAGGGCGGATATTACCACAGCGTTATACTTCTTGCCGACGACACGGTGTTTGCGCTGGGCTTCAACTCGCGCGGCCAGCTCGGAAACGGGGCGGCCGAGCTTCACTCAACGGGGCATTTAGTTAAGATAAGCGACCCCGAAGCCCCCCCTCCGGGCTACGACGAAGACGATTTTTTCGAAGACGATTTTGAAGAGGACGACGAGGAAGCGGACATGATTCCGCTTGAGGCGGACATTGTCGCCTCCGGATACTATTTCTCCGGCGTTATTGACAAAAACGGGAACCTATGGCTTTGGGGCGACAACGGCTTCGGGCAGCTCGGCGACGCGACGCAAACCCGCCGCAGCCGGCCGATTCCTCTGCCTGCGAAGATTTTTTACGAGGAAGGCTTGAAACCGGTAAATCAGGTCATGTTCATAGGCGAAAACAATAAATCGGTGACTAAGCTCACGGTGGGCTTGGGTAAGGTGAACGGAATGCCGCTCACCGCGAGGATAATGCCCGCCGAGGTGCCGTATGAAACGCTGACATGGACGGTCAGCAACTCCGACGTGGTAAAGCTGGTCCGCCTGAAATCCGACGACGAGGAAGAATCAAAATATCCTGAGGAAACCGTTTGGGTGTGCGGCAACAAAAAGGCGGGAACGGCTATCGTAACCGCCACCGCGTACAACGGCAAGTCCGTGTCTTGCAGGATAACGGTCCGCCCAACCGCGGATATGATAAATATCACCGCCAAGCCGACGCGCATGATAGAGGTTGGCGCTTCGTACAGAATGAAAGCCGAGGTGCTGCTGCCGTCGTCATACGACAAGGGCGTGGTGTGGTCGCTTGTAGACGACGTTGACGACGAGGACGCGCTCGCCGAATACCCCTTCGACTACTTGGAAGACCCCGATTTTGACGGCGTGATTTCAAACGACGTAGCCCAGATAGACCAGAACGGCCTGCTGCGGGCCAACGCCAAAGGAACGGCGCATGTCCGGGCGCAGTCGGTGATGGACCCCGCGGTTTACACGGTCGTTTCCGTAGCGTGCGGATACTTCGCTACGGGCACGAATATATATGACGAGGAATACGACGGCAGCCAGACGCCGCTGAAAAACGTTACGCTGTACATAGACAGGCGCGATTCAAAAAATCCGGTTTACGGCGAAACTCAGCTCTACGCGGTCAACTTCCCGTTTTATGACGATGACGACGACGACGCGAGTCAGGCCATAAAATGGAGCGTCACGCCCGAATCGGTGTGTATTATCGACGAAGACGGTTTGCTCCGGGCGGTCAGGCCCGGCAAGGCGACCGTCACCGCCCGCACGACCGACGGCTCGAACAGATACGCGAAAATAGAAGTTAACATCGTGTCGATAGGCACGGAGATAGAACTGCTGTCGCCCGCCGCGAAATATGAGGCCGACGGCGAATATTCCGTTACCGTGGGAGCCGCCGGCAGGGTGAATTTCAAGGGGCGCGTACAGCCGGTCAGCGCGGCGCAGAACATTGTGTGGACAATTGAGAATGAGGAGCCCGAATCCGGAAGCGGGATTGTGGGTATGATAAATGAGAAGGGCGCGTTCACGGGGCTTAACGCGGGCACGTGCGATGTCGTCGGGCGCTGCGCCGACCTTCCGTCCGGCGCGGCGGAAATCGTGATACATGTCAGTGTGATAATCCCTGTGACAAAGCTCGCGGTCGTTCTGAAAGACGACGACAGAATCATAAGCGACAGAGTGTTTATAGTAGACGACGAATTTGTGTGCGAGGCGATGTACACTCCGTACAACGCGACGGTGCAGGAGGTTGTGTGGTCGTCGTCAAACACAAACGCCTTGGTGGTGGACCCCGAAACGGGAGAGGCGACGGCAATCGGGCCGGGCAAGACAAGGCTCACCGCCACGGCCGCCGACGGCTCGAACAAAAAATCCAGCGTAACAGTTTCCGTCATGTCCAAGCCCGATAGAATATTCTTCGGCGGCGCGGCGGAATACACGCTGGAGGCGGGCAAATCGCTGTCGCTGAAAGCGACCGTGTATCCGCTGGCCGCGCCGCAAACGCTGATTTGGGAAATTACAGATGACTCCGACGCGGCCGCCACGATAAGCGAAAAGGGCGTTGTAAAGGCGTTCGGCGAAGGGACTGTTTATGTCATAGCGCGTTCGGCGTTCGACCCCGATGTCGAAATGGAGGAGCCGGTTGTGATAAACTGCGTCATGCCGGTTAAATCGTTCTCATTAACGCCCAAGTCCGCCGTTGTGGTTCAGGGCGGAACGCTTGAGCTCGACATCTTAATAAACCCCTACGACGCCACAGACCCGTTTATCACTATGGCAAAGCTGAACGTGCCGATAACCGTGGACACATACGACCACGACAGCGGCGTTGAGGCCGTGGAGTTTGACGAAGACGAGATGACTATCACGGTGGAAATCGGCGACGACGTGCGCCCGGGCACGTATACCCTCACATTCAAATGCGGCGGCAAAACCGCGGCGGTCAAGCTCACCGTCAAGCCGCCTCCTGATGAAATAGAGCTGAACACCTCGAAGATAAGCAGGCCCGACGAGGACGACGAAGACCTGCTGGTTGTCTGGAAAGGCAAATCCGTTTCTGTGTCCGCGAAGGTGCTGCCACTGAATGCCGACCAGAAAGTCACATGGCACACGGAACCGGAGGTACAGGATATTGTTTCCATCGACTCAAACGGCAATATCCGCGGCCTTAACCCCGGCGAGGTAACGGTTTTCTGCCGGACTATCCCGGACGCCAACGATGACTATATAGAATCCGAGCCTATCGAGTTAAGGTGCGAGGTGCCTGTAACGAGCATTAAGGCTTCTACGTCCAAAACCATTGAAATGACGGTTGGCGGCGACCCGGAGGAAGTGGAGATAACCGTTCTGCCCTTCGACGCCTACGGAGCCGGCGACTGGACCTTTACAACGCGGCGCGACGACGACGTGGTGTCGGTTGATAAAGACGACAGATACGGCGAATCACTGATAATCGAGGCTGTGGGCGCGGGCAGCGACACCATAACCGTAACGGCGGGCGGCAAAAGCGTTATGATAAACGTCAGGGTTTACGAAGCGCCGGCCTCCGTGGAGATAACAACGCGCGAGATGGACACGTTCCTGCTAAAAGGCAAAACGATTCAGCTGAAAGCGGTGGTCGAGCCGCGCACGGCCAAGCAAATCATATACTGGGAAAGCGAGGACCCCGGCATAGCCAAGGTCGGCAAAACGGGGGCGGTCACGGTCGCGGGGCAGGGCGATACCGTCATACGCGCCTACACGCTTGACTCCGAGGGCCGCGAGATATACTCGGCGGACTACGAAATAACCACCATGCTGCCTATGACGGGACTGAAAATCAGCCCGAACTCGATAACGGTCTATCCGGGCGATGTTCTCGGCGCGGGCGATATCGATATAGAAATCAGGCCGTTCGACGAGGCGTATCAGGGCAGAAACCCCAGATGGAGAGTCACGTCGTCGGACAGAAACGTGGCTAAGGTAGACGCGTTCGACCCCGACACGGGCGATTTCACGATTACAGCCGGCGACAAGAGGGGCTCGTGCGCCATAACCATTACATACGGCGACGGCACGGTGGGCGTTAAATCGGCGAAATTCACCGTCAAAAACAACGGCGGCCCGTAGTAACCGAAAATAATTTCCCGGAAATATTAAGTTTCGCTTGCCATTTGACGATAACATCTATATAATGGAAGCAAGCAGGAAATCATATAGAGGAGGAGCCGGCAAATGCGTATAAATACCGTAAGGTTCGGCGAAATCGATATAGCCGACGAAAAAATCGTGGATTTCCCGGAGGGATTGCCCGGGCTTGAGGAACTGAAAAAATTCGCGCTGATAACCACTGAGGAAACGGAGCCGTTCCGCTGGTTCCAGTCGATGAACGACCCCGACGTTGCGCTGGTTGTGCTCGACCCGCAAATCCTGTTTCCCGCCTATTCGGTCAAGCTGCCGGTGGAAATAGAGGAGGAGCTGGGAATCGAGGAGGAATCCGATGTTCTTGTCCTAACGGTTGCCGTTGTTCCAAAGGATTTCCGCGGCATGACCACAAACCTCGTATCGCCTATCGTTATAAACGCGAAAAAGAATCTCGGCAAGCAGGTTATCATGCAAAACAGCGAATACCAAATCCGTCAGCCGATTTTCTTCCTGCTGCAGGACTATATAAATAAGGAGGACGATGCAGATGCTGGTTCTGACGCGCAAGGTTAACCAGTCGATAACCATCAGCGATAATATCAGGCTAACGGTGCTGTCGATTGATAACGACCGCGTGTCTATCGGCGTCGACGCGCCGCGCGAGGTGCGCGTTTTCCGCTCCGAATTGCTTGAGGGCACCCGCGCCAGCAATGTCGAGTCTTTCGGCTCACAGTATATCCCCACAAAGAAAATGACGGCGGCTAAAACGGAAAAACCGCAGGCGTAAAACACGCCTGCCTTTTTCGTCGTATTCCACAAATTGCTATTGCGAAATTCGTATATTTTGTACGTATTTGGGGCTTGCAAAATCTCGCCCGAAAGTGTATTATAAATATGCGGGAAATAATTTTTCAAAAAGCCGCTAAAGTCCTCGGGATTCCTTTCGATATATCTGGCGTCGGCAAAAGCCGGTACATACGGAGGACCCCTTTTCCAAGTTAATATGAACGGCGGAGTTTAAGCGCGGAGAAAGCGGCCCGAGGGAGGCAATGGCGCTGCTAACCGGAGAAAGCGGAACCCAAACGAGAACAAAGCCCGACATGTTATAAATTAATTGCGGCACCGCAAGATGCGGTGACCTGTAAATTCAAGGAGGAAATTACAATGCGTATTCAGAACAATCTCATGGCGATGAACACCCACAGACAGTTGGGTATCAACCAGCTCGCCCAGGCTAAATCAACCGAAAAACTCAGCTCCGGTTATCGCGTAAACCGCGCTGGCGACGACGCTGCCGGTCTGTCCATCTCCGAAAAAATGCGTGCCCAAATCAGGGGCTTAAACCGCGCTTCGGCCAACGCCCAAGACGGTATCTCCATGATTCAGGCCGCTGAAGGCGCGCTCCAGGAATCCCACAGCATACTGCAGCGTATTCGTGAGCTGGCCGTTCAGGGCGCGAACGATGTTAACGCCGAGGAAGACCGCGGAGCTATCAAAGACGAAATTGACCAGCTCGCCCTCGAACTCGACCGTATCGCGACGACCACAAACTTCAACGGCAAGTACGTTTTGTCCGGTCTTTACGCGGACCAGAACAGCCCCTACGCCCTTGAGGACTATATCCCGGAGCAGTTGCTTGAGCGCACAGGTCTTGACGGAGCTGTCGGCGCGCTGAACCTCCAAGTTGGCGCGAACACGCTCACGAGCGACGTTATCAAAATCAACTTCTCGGGCGTTACCGCCGCGGCGCTGCTTAACGGCGGTGAAGCGGACCTCATGTGGGTCACTCCTACCGGCAACGATGTGGGAACTCAGATTAACTACACAAGCCGCACGGAGGAAGGGTTTGTTCCCAGCGTTTCATCTTCCGAGATGGAGGGTGAAGATGTCGCTCAGTTGGATACTGGCGAAATCACGACTTTCGGGTTCCAGGCGCTTGTCAATGTCATCGACGGCCTGCAGGCCAATGGTGAGAAACTTGAAGCCGACGCCCCCAAGACCGGTATCGCGCTTGTCAACGAACTGCGTTCAACGCTCGGCGCCGTGCAGAACCGCTTAGAGCATACGGTTTCGAACGTTGACACAATAGCCGAGAACATGCAGTCGGCCGAGAGCCGCATCCGCGACGTGGACATGGCGAAAGAGATGATGGCATTCACCACCAGCAACATCCTCAATCAGGCCGCCACCGCGATGCTCGCGCAGGCCAATCAGGCGCCGCAGACAGTTCTCTCGCTTCTGAGATAACCATAATTGAATTTCCCTCCCTTTATAGACTTGACCCCGCCGTTTAGGCGGGGTTTTTTTCTATTCGGATTTGTCCAGCCGGGAAAGGGAAAATTCAATGCACTGTGTCAAAATCTTGTTGAAAGACACACCTGTTTGACTACTCAGTTCCGACAGCTTTTCAAAGTGTTCCGGCTTAAATCTGACCGTTCGGTTTATAGATGAAATTTTGTTTTCATCCTTTATTATTACGAACTTATCCATCAAAATCACCTCTTATAATATGTATTGTACACTTAAAAGGAATGTGATATAATGTACAAAAATGTAATTATAAAGAGGTTACAAAAAGAGGTGCAGAAATGAAAAAAGACCGTATAGCGCTTATTAACAGTGGGCATAAACTTATTGCTCTCGGGGTGAAAGTAGAAAACGAGAGGGAGAATCTAAGACGCTTGGTTGAGTGCGGAACGCCTTATGATTCGCAGTTAATGTTAACGGCGTTAGAGAAATTTGAAAAAATTGATGCGGAATGGAAAAGAAAAGAAGCGGAACATTTGGAGATTAAAAAAAGACTGGGTGATTTGTAAAGCATATAAAAATTAACCCCGCCGTTAGGCGGGGTTTCAGCGTAAAGACACACCTTGAAAACGGCGCGTCAGGGGTGCCGCGCCACCGTAAAATCTTTGTCTGCGTTTCTATTCAGCCTCTCAGCATTATGTTTTCGTTTTTGAACATCATCCGTGTTATGCCCAGAACCGCGCCCAAGAATACCGCGGAAACGCCGAGCGTTATGCCCATATAGCTGTAGCTCGGGACGCCGGCCAGCACCATTTTCATACAGCCTATCGTATTGTATACAGGGATAACGGCCGACCGCTGCTTAAAGTCGCCCGACTGCATCATCATTGTCAGGAAAATGGGAATGTATGATATAAACATTAACGGCATACTGTACGCGCCCGCCTCTTTGACCGTGCGCGACCAGCAGCTGATTATAACCTGAAGCGCGGCGAACGTCATAGCCAGCAGCATTATCGCGCCTATTGTGAACAGCGCCGCCTGCCACTCAATGACAAACCCGCTGCCGCCCATAACATCGGCCATGCCCATATTCATAACGTCGGGGAACGCTGTGTAGGCGACGACTATACCCGCGACGCTTGTAGCCACCGATACAAGCGAGTAGATAACGACGGTGATGAATTTGCCGACCAGTATGTCGTTGCGTCCGGCCCGCGTGCAGAGCAGCGCCTCCATTGTGTGGCGCTCTTTTTCGCCGGCGAACAGATCCGTTGACACATTCAAGCCGCCTATTGAGAGATATAACGTTATCAGCATGGGAAGCATCATCGACAGCATCATGCCCGCGTTGTTAGCCGTCCGCGAGGTCAGCTCGCCGAGTGTTGAAACCGCCGGGGCAAAGGGCTTCAGATCGGACAGGGAAATACCCCGCTCCGCCAGCTTTAGCTCGGCGGAAATCTCGTTATATTCGCTTATAGCTCTGGCTACCAGCTCAAGGCTCATGCTTGACGCGGATTTGTTTTCGTCATATATCAGGGTTATAACAACGCGTTCGCCCTGATCCCATTGCTCCTGCGCGTTTTCAGCGAACATGAGGACGACCTTTGCGTCGCCGTTCTCAAGCGCGGAGAGAGGATCGCCGGTGTCAATAAACGATATGCCGTCCCTGTTGAGGACGTTTTCTTTTATGTAAGAGGTTATCGCCGGCGGGTTTATTATGGCTATAGTCGTGTTTTCCTCGGCCTCTCTGGCAATTGAGGTCATGAATATACCCATAAGCGCGAACATCAGGGGGTATAGGGCGATCGGCACTATCAGCGCGGTTATGATCGAACGCCTGTCGCGGATTATATCCAAAAGCTCCTTGCGCAGGACTATCCCGATATGGCTTTTCATTGTCTCTCCTCCCCTTCCGCCAGCTTGAAGAAAGTTTCTTCGAGGCTGTTTGTGTTATGCTTTTCGCAAAGCTCGGGGATTGTCCCCAGTTCGATGAGGGTCCCCTTTGACAGTATAGCGACGCGTCCGCACAGACGCTCAATGACGCTGAGCGCGTGGTCGGACACCATGATGGTCTGTCCCTGGCTTCTTAAAAACAGAATAAATTCCTCGACGTCGCGGCGCGCCGTGACATCCAAGCCGACCATCGGCTCATCGAGCATCATCAGCGGCGGGCGGTGGACAATGGCGCGGGCCAGCGCCACTTTTTGACGTGTGCCTTTTGAGAGCTTGCCGGTGGGCTTGTCGAGGAACTCGGTGAAGTTGAACACCTTGCCCAGCTCGTCGATACGCTGTTGGGCGACGTCGGTTTCCACGTCGTTCAATTCCGCGAAGTACATTATGTTCTCGCGCGCGGTGAGCCGCTCGTACAGCCCGGTGTCGCCGCCGAACAGCAATCCGACGCTCCGGCGCACGTCCTCGGGGGATTTCAAGAGGTCGAAGCCGTTGACTGCGGCACTTCCGGCCGTGGGCGTGAGCATGGTCGCCAGCACGCGCATGGTGGTCGTCTTGCCCGCGCCGTTTGCGCCGAGCAGCCCGAACACTTCGCCTTTGCTGACCTCCAGATCCAGATTGCTGACCGCCGCGACCTTGCCGAAGGTCTTTGACAGGCCTTTGATTGACAGCATGGGGGTCCTCCTTTTTATTAATTATTAGTGTTTCATTCTTAAAACTTTATGGTGAACATATAATATACAGTATTTTTAACTGACTGCGGAAAGGACGGTTTTTATTTTGGAACACAGAGAATTTAATCCCGTTAGCCCCGGTATGCATGTTTTGCCGCCGCTCCCCTATCCCTATAACGCTTTGGAGCCTGTAATAGATTCCGAAACAATGAGTATTCATCACGACAAACTCCATAAAGGCATAGTTGACGCGCTGAATAAAACCGAGCTGGAGCTTGTTGACGCCAGAAAAAAGTCAGACTTTACCTGTATTAAGTTTTTGGAAAACAATCTTGCTTTTTACGGCTCGGGGCACATACTGCACAGCGTCTTCTGGACGAATATGACATACCCCGGCAACGGAGGGAACCCCGGCAAATATACATCCGGTTATATTGATTGGTATTTTGGCGGCTTTAAGGCGTTTAAGGAGCAGTTTCTTGCCGCGGCAAAAAATGTGGAGGCCTCCGGCTGGGGAATATTAGGCTACAACCCGGCGTTTATGCGGCTGGAGATATTACAGTGTGAAAAATTCCAAAACTTAACGCAGTGGGGCATTATCCCGATCCTTGTCTGCGATGTATGGGAACACGCCTATTTTCTGAAATATCATGAGCTGCTTGAGAAATATGTTGACGCGTGGTGGGGACTTGTCAACTGGAACGATGTGGAACGCCGTCTTACCGACGCCGGCGGGGCTAAGCTACCGCTTATGTAAATTTATAGCCGCGCCGCTTCCCGCCGCCCGACAAATATAGCATGGGCGGTTATTCTTGTCAAGCGGTCACTCCCCTCTTTTGCGTCTTTCCATTAGTTCTTTTAATAATCCTAAAAGGGCTGTCAAGGAAAACAATGCCGCGAGAATAAGGGAAAAACCGTCTTGGGTCAGGCTTCCGTTTTCCAGCACGGCAGAGCCTTGCAGAATATGCTGAATATTGAGAATCCACAGCATAAGCGAAAGCGAGCCAAATACAGCGATAACCGTCCAGCGGGATTTCCCCTTGCCGAAATAAGCGCCGCGCAGTATGGCCTCGGTAGACGCAATGGTTGAGGTCAGCGCCATAATTGTAATGTTCTGATGGAACCCGCTTGCCCAAACGACGCCCATGCTATGCAAAAAGGCGTTGAAAAGTAAAAGCAAGAGCGCGGAGATAAACCCGTGAAAGAACACCTGCCCACGGATGTACAGCTGGCGTTCGTCAAATTCCCATTTAGTTAACATAGAAATCGTCCTCCCAGAATAAATCATTTAATGTTTTGCCGAGCGTCCGGCAGATGGCTGTGCAGAGCCTTACGGTCGGGTTATAGTCGCCGGTTTCAATAGCGTTGATGGTTTGACGGGTAACGCCAACCGCCTCGGCCAGATCTTTCTGCGACATATCCTTTGCCGCCCGCGCCGATTTGAGCCTAAGATTCTTTGCCATTTGATCACCTCGAACTAAGTGTATCATATAATTTTCAATATGTCAAGTATATTTTACAAAAAGACATAAATATTTTTCGGTGTTGAAATCCGTCCTGTAAACATGAGAATCCCCGCCGTTCAAACGGCGGGGCTATTTGTTTAATCGCAGAGGCAGATTTATGAGGCCGGAGGCGTATGGGCGCCGTATTGATAGGAGCATTTGGCGCTTTCGTGCATTCCCTGTGTTGTGCGGGTGATGTGTACAAAGCCGGAGGAGGCGCTTAGCTGGTTGAGCGTCAGCGTCATGCTTTCGGATCCCGCCGTCGCGCTGCCCAGCAGTATCGTTCCCGCCGCGTCGCTGTACAGGCGGATGATGTCGCCGGTGTTCAAACCGGAGATAACCAGATCGACCGAGGTCGCCGTTCTGTTATCAAAGCTGACGCTGGTAAGGATTTGGGAAACCTGTTCGGCGGCGTATTTAACCGGTGTGCGCGTGCTTTCGCTGTGCATCTCGCCGTCTGCGTAGCGCGTTACCGTGATAAAGACTGTGCCTGAGCCGGTCCCGAGCTGCTCGGCGTGCAGCACCACGGTGCTGTCGAGCGCCACGGCTTCGGTTATAGATTCGGATGCGCTTTGCGAGCTGTAAACCTTAATAATATCGTTTGCGGCGACATTCTTTACGGTGATGACGTCGGGCATATTCGCGTTGTTTACTATTTCCACATCCGCCGCGTTTATGGCTGTTGACGGTTTCTGCGCGCCGTAGGGAACCTCCGCCCTTGTGCTTTCGTTTAGACCGGCGGATTTGCGGGTTACGTAGACGGCTCCGCCCTCAGCCTTCAGCGAGGAGAGATTGAACTTGATAGTGGAAGCGAAGGTGTCAACCGTACCCTTGCCAAGCGTCTTGCCGCCTGTCGGCGCGTCGTATACCGTGACCGCGTCGCCGGAGCCGAGGCCCCAGACCTCGATCGTCGGCGCGGCGTTTACGTTGTTTGTGACAGTGACGTTTGAGGGGCTTATATCGGCGGACGGCAGCTCACCCTGATAAGCGTGAGGTTTGCGTTCGCTCTCCAGCTTGCCCCTGTTGGTGATTGTGAGGAAAACCGTGCCCTCGTCCTTGCCCAGCTGCCCGATTGTTATAGTGACCGAATAGTCCTGAGCGCCGCAGGTCGCCTGACCGAGTACCGTGCCGGTCGTCAGGCTCGCGTAGGCTTTTATAACGTCGCCGTCGCGGATGCCGCCCGAAACTGTTATCGTGTCGGCGGCGCCAACGTTGTTGACGATGTAGACGTCCAGATTCTCAGTGTCAAATACGGATATTTCCTGAGCGGTGTATGTAAATTCGGTTCTTGAACTCTCCGCGAAGCCCGGGTCCCTGCGCGTAAGCCAAACAGAGCCGCCGGTTCTTTCCAGCGTGAGATTTATCGTCACCGAGTTGCCGCCCGCGGCGACCTTTGCCGAGCCGATAACCTTACCGTTTGTGTCGGCGTTATAGGCCGTAACGGTGACGCCGTCGTATAGTCCGCTGACGAAAACTGTGCTTTGGATTCCCGCGTTGTTAGTTACCGTTACGCTTGGGTCATCAGAAACAAAAGGACCGGATGCCGTAACGGAGTCCATTTTGACCTCGACACGGTTGCCTTCGCGCATATTCTTGCGCGTGATAGAAACATACAGGGCGACGGGTTCATTCTCTTTGGCGAATTCCGCGCGGGAGAGAGTGATGTCCGTTCTATTAGACGCGACAGCGCCTCTGAGCAGCACGGAGGTGGTCTTGTCGTCTTTGTAAAGTTTTACGATGTCGCCCGCTTCAAGGCCGTCTATGTAAAGGGTGTCGTTCGTGCCGGAGGGATTGCGTTTAGATTCAACCGTTATATGGTCGGCTTCAATGTCGGGGCTTATGTCCTGCTTGTCGTATTTGTAAAAAGACCTGTCGCTTGGAAGCTCGTTAAAGCGTTTTATTGTCAGCCATATATTATCGCCGTCCTCTTTCAGCAGGGAGGTTTTTATTGTGACGGTATCCCTGTTCTTCGCGCACTTCGCGCTGCCGAGCTTTTTCGTGCTGAATTGGTCGGCAAAGACAGTGATCATGTCGCCGGGCTCCAGATCGGTGACCTCAATAACGCCTTTTTTGTTTACGCCGTTGGTGACGGTGATGCTGCCGTCGTCGTCGCTGAAGCTTGTGCTTGAGAGTTCGGCGTCGAAATCAAATTTTTCACGGGGGCTTTCATGCTTGCCGACGCTTTTGACGGATACCCAGACCGAGCCGCCGTCTTTACCGAGCTGTTTAAGACTGAGAATAACCTCGTCGCTGTTGTTTCTGACCTTACCGGAAGTAATTCTCTTGCCGCCGATCGCGGCGGAATACACTGTGACCAGATCGCGGGGCTCGAGATAATCGACATGTATGGTGTCTTTTTTATCCACGTTGTTTGTGATCTCCACGGCGGACGGCGTGTCGGAAACAGGTTCCGCGGGATAGCCTTTAACCGCGGCGGTCAGGTTTGTTTCGCCTTTCTTCTGCACCGTTACGGTGATCTCGCCCGCTGTCGCGGTGGGCAGCATGACGGTTATATTAACCGAGGTGGCGCTGTTGCTCAGCGTCTTTCGGCCCAAGAGCATACCGCTTTGGGAGTATACCGAAACAACGCTCCGGGGCTCTATACCGCTGACCCTTACCACGTCTTTCTTGCCGACGTTATTTGTCACCTCTACATATGAGGCGTCAAACGCAAGGGCGGCTCCGGTCAGCACTACAACCGCTATGACGCCGATAACAATCCCTGAAAGTTTCTTAAACATATCCGTGTCCTCCGATAAAATAGGATAATAAACGCAATATAACCCACAATTTATTTATCGGAGGATAGTCGGAAAACTTGAGTTGTTTCAGGAAAATACAGCGGCGTTTTTACGGCTTCTCCAGCCCGTGCATAAAACCGTCGAGGGTCGCCGAGCAGACGTCGCCGCCGATAACCGTATTTTTATATACGAGAATACACACGCGCACGTTTTCGGTGACGTTCGGATAATTTTTTACATTATAAGCATAACGCATGACACGCCTGCCCTTATATTTCGACAGGTCATAGCCCTGTGTCTTTTGCAAATCGTTATAGCCGGTGAAAACGCTGTCGAACTCGGCGGGGATAAGCACCTCTTCAAATTCCAAAGGCTGTTCGTCCACCTCCCAGCCAAACCCGCTGAGGAACTGAACGCGGTCCTCGTTTGACTCGATATGTTTATTAGACGGGCGCTCCGAGGAGGTCGCGCTGGCTTTTGCGGAGCCCTTTCCCAAGCTCAGCAGGAGAATGAGCGCGATAAGCAGCGCGCCGGCCGCGATAACCGCCGCCGCCAGTTTGCGCTTGCTGAGCTTTGCAGTAAAGATGAACATGAATGTACCACTCCTTTTGTACAAGGTATGCGGTCTGCCGGACGAATTATGATGATTATTTTCTTTTGATAACGGCAATAATACGTTCGAGGTGAACTTAATGAAAGCCGTTATTCTCGCGGGCGGGGAGGGTACGCGTCTGCGCCCGCTGTCCGTCAACCGCCCTAAACCCATGGTTTCGCTATATGAAAAGCCCGTGCTGGAACATACGATAAAGCACCTTAAAAATAACGGTATCACAGATGTAATCCTTACGCTGCAAACGCTGCCGCATGTGATAACCGACCATTTCGGACACGGCGAGGCACTCGGCGTTTCAATAACGAATGTCGTCGAGGGCGCGCCGCTTGGGACGGCGGGCGCCGTACGCGCCTGCTCAAAGCATTTGGACGGCGGGCCGTTTCTTGTGATTTCCGGCGACGGCGTATGTGATTTTGACTTTAATGAAGCCCTTCGCTTTCACACTGAAAACAAAGCGGATGTCACTATACTGCTCAGCCGTCAAAAATCGCCGCGGTCATACGGGCTGGTTATGACGGACACGGCCGGCAGGGTGACGCGTTTTATAGAAAAGCCGACATGGGGACAGGTGTTCACCGACACGGTAAACACCGGCATTTATATCGTTGGCCCCGGGGTGACGCCGTATATCCCCGAGAATACGCATTTTGATTTCGCTAAGGACCTGTTCCCGCGCCTCTTACAGGACGGCAAAGCCATCTGCGCTTACGCCCCCGACGGCTATTGGTGCGACATAGGCGGCACGGACGCGTATCTGCAATGCGCGTTTGACGCGCTGGACGGCAAAGTAAAGCTGGATATGCCCGCGCCGCCTGTGGGACGCGGGGTATGGTCGGGCTCCGCGATACCGGACGGCGCGGAGATTATCCCGCCCTGCTATATTGGCGGCGGCGTTATGATAGGAAACGGCGTAAAGCTCGGACCGTATACAATCATAAATTCAGGCGCGGTAATAGGCGACGGCGCGACTGTATCGCGCAGTTATATCGAGGCGGCGCATATCGGCGCGCGGACGGAAACAGACAGCGCGATTGTCTGTAAAACGGCGCATGTCGGCGACGGCTCGCGGCTGCGCGAGGGCGCGGTCATCGGGGAGGGCGCGGTCATCGGGGCAAACGCCGTCGTATTAAACGGCACGCGCGTATGGCCCGATAAGGAGATAGACGAGGGCGCGCGCGTTTCGGGCAGTATATCAACCGGATATAACAAGCGCGGCGCGATGTTTACCGGCACGGGCAGCGTCGCCGGACAGCCGCACATTGATTTAACGCCCGATTTTCTGCTGCGGCTCGGTTCTGCTGCGGCAACCGCGGCCCCAAAGGGCGACATCGCCCTGTGCATGGGCGGCGGCGGCGCGGCAAGGCTTGCCGCGGCCGCGCTGGAAACCGGCATCACCGCCGCCGGGCGTTCGGTAATACGGCATGACGCGGCGTTTGCCGCCGCCGCCGCGTTCGCGGCCGGAATATATAAGTTCGCGCTCACAATATTTGTGTCACAGGACGCCGAAAATGTAAAGCTTCATTTTTTCGGCTCCGACGGGCTGCCCGTCGAGCGGGCGCTTGAGCAGAAGATAGAGGCGTCGGCGCTGCGCGGCGAGGTCACGCTGCGCGAGGCGCGGGCCGTGGGACAGACAAGGACGATAAGCGGGGTGACGGCGCTTTATGAGCTGTCGGCTGGCGAAGCGCCGCCGTGGTTTTATGAGAGAAAGGGGCTTTCTGTTTCGGTGAGCGGCGACAGCCCTTCGGAGAGATCCCTGTACCACGCGCTTTTGGCCACTCCGGTAAATTTGCGCGCGGACGCGCTTCCGCCGAGATTCGGGATTGACGGCGAGGGCTTTACCGCGCGCGCGGTTGATGAGAAAGGGCGCGTCCTTACACATGAGCGCCTGCTTGCAATGCTATGCGCTTTTGAGGCCTTGTCGGGCAGCAATAAGCTGGCGGCGCATTACGCCGCGCCGGTGTTTTTGGATCTCGCCGGCGAGGGGGCGGATATACTCCGGCTGGGGCGCGACGAGGACGCGCGCGAGCTACTTGCCGGTCAGCCGTATATGCGCGACGGGATATTTCTGATATGCCGGCTGTGCCGCGCCGTGATGTCCAGCGGGCGGACGCTGGCCGAGATGAACGACGCGCTGCCGCCGTTCGGCATGACAAACGCCGAGGTTTCCGTCGGGCGGGACAAAGCCGCGGTCATGCGGGCATTGGCCGGAGAATACGGCGGCGAGCTTGTCGAGGGCCTGCGCGCCGCGGTCGGACAGGGCTGGGTGCATATAACGCCGATGGCAGGGCGCAGGGCGCTTAAAGTGACCGCCGAGGGCGCGACGGAGGAGTACGCGGAGGAATTATGCGGCATGATAGAAAAGCGGATCAGGCAGGCGGAAGCGCGGCAAGAACAGTGAAATATCAGCCCCGGCGATATGCCGTGAAAATAATGCTTGCATTTCCGTTTGGGATATGTTACCATATGCTCAGGTGTAAATGCTGAATATTTCTCCCTTGTCGTAAAATGACAAGGGGGAGCGTGTTGCCGCGTTCTACATACATTTATTTAATAGGAAAGAGATTTGATCTAATGGCGGAAAAATTGAAAATAATCCCCCTTGGCGGCCTTGGGGAAGTCGGAAAAAACATCACGCTTTACGAACACGGCGACGATATTCTTGTGGTGGACTGCGGGCTTTCGTTCCCCGACGGGGACATGCTGGGCGTTGATCTTGTGATACCCGACTTTACGTATCTGGAGAATAACCGCAACCGCGTTAAGGCAATCGCCGTAACGCACGGGCACGAGGACCATATCGGCGCGATAGCGTTTCTTTTGCGCGAGATAGCCGTCCCCGTTTTCGCCACGCCGCTGACGGCGGGGCTTATCAAGCTGAAGCTGGACGAGGCGGGGCTGCTGCAATCCTCCGATATTCGCGTGATAAAGGTTGGCGAGCGTTTTACGGCGGGCTGTTTTACGGTGGAGTTTGTAAACGTGAACCACTCCATCGCCGATTCGGCGGCGCTGGCGATAAAAACGCCGCAGGGCATAGTTATACACACGGGCGACTTTAAGATAGACTCTACACCCGTGGGCGGCGGCGTTATTGATTTGACCCGTTTGGGACAGCTGGGCAGAAAAGGGGTTCTGGCGCTCCTGTCCGACTCGACGAACGCGGAGCGCCCGGGCTATTCCATGAGCGAACGCAAGGTGGGCGAGGCGTTTGAGCCGCTGTTCAGAAACTGTGACAGCCGGATAATAGTCACGACATTCGCCTCTAACGTACACCGATTGCAGCAGGTAATCGACTGCGCCGCGCGGCACGGGCGCCGCGTAGCCATAACGGGGCGGAGTATGGAAAATATCATGCGCCTGTCGGCGGAGCTGGGGTATATGAATATACCGGACGGCGTGATGGTGGACATGTCGATGCTCCGCACGGTGCCCGCACATAAGCTGGTGATAATCACCACGGGAAGCCAGGGGGAGCCGATGTCCGCGCTCTACCGCATAGCCTTTTCATCGCACAGGCAGATAGAGATAATGCCGGGCGATAAAGTAATCGTGTCGGCGTCGCCGGTGCCGGGCAACGAAAAAATGGTCTTTAAGATGATAAACGAGCTTATACACAAGGGCGCTGAGGTCGTTTATGAGAGGCTTGCCGAGGTGCATGTGTCGGGACACGCCTGTCAGGAAGAGCTGAAGCTGATGATTTCGCTGTGCAAGCCCAAGTATTTTGTGCCCCTGCACGGCGAATACCGCCACCTGAAAACACATGCCGCGCTGGCGCGCTCATGCGGGATACCGCCGGAGAATATATTCATTCCCGACGTCGGGCGTGTTTTGGAGCTGGGCGGCCGCGGAGTGAAGCATACCATGACGGTGCCTGCCGGACGGGTGCTGGTAGACGGGCTGGGCGTGGGCGATGTGGGCAGCGTCGTGCTGCGTGACCGCAAGCATTTGGCGGGCGACGGGCTGGTCGTCGTGGCCCTTACCGTTGACAAGATAAGCGGCGAGGTCGTCGCCGGACCCGATATAGTGACGCGCGGCTTTGTCTATGTGAAAGAGTCTGAGGACCTTATGGAGCAGCTGCGAAGGGTCGTCTGGAAAGCCATTGACGACCACGAAAACCCCGATCCGGCGACATTAAAGTCGGTGATCAGGGCTTCATTGAGCGATTATTTATACAGAAACACAAAGCGCAGTCCGATGATATTACCTATTATTCTGGAGTATTGAGTGTTCCGCCAGCGCCGCTTCAACGTCGCCGGCAATTTGTGACCGGAGAGCCTCCACCGAGCAGAACCGCTTTTCGGGACGCATAAACTTCAGAAATTCAACGCGTATATGTTCACCGTAGAGGTCGCCTGAAAAGCCGAAGATCGTTGTTTCGGCGTTCGGGCGGCCGTTTTCCGCGACTGTCGGGCGTACGCCTGTGTTGGTGACGGAGTTTAACAGCCTCCCGCGGGCAAAAACACGCGTGAGATATACGCCGTAAGCGGGCCTGACTATCCCGTCGGGCAAATTAAGATTAACCGTAGGCGCGCCTATGGACGCGCCAAGCCGCCGCCCGTGTTCCACGGGGCCGGAGAGAATGTGCGGGTGTCCCAGCAGCCTGACCGCGGCTTCCATATTTCCCTTGGCAATCAAACGGCGTATTAGAGTAGAGCCGGCGGGGACGCCGTCCAGCGAAACGATCGGCACAACATCGCACCCGATACCCAGCTTTTTACACTCGGCGGCCAAATACTCGGACGTGCCGGTGCCGTTATACCCGAAACGGAAATCCGCCCCCGCGACGACATGCGCCGCGAGGGGCTTTATTGTTTCCCTGATGAACGCGCCGGGCGCCATACGCATCACGCGCTCGTCGAAACGCAGCGTGATAACATTTTTAACATGCCGCCTGAGCAGGTATTCGCGGTCTTGGACAGTGTTGATAAGTGGTTCGGGCTTGCCGGAGATAACCTGACGCGGATGTGCGTCGAAGGTCAGCGCGCAGGAATCAAGACCAAGCCGTTCCGCGACCGCGGCGGCATGATCTAACAGCGCGGCGTGGCCGATGTGGACGCCGTCGAAAAAGCCCAAGGCAAGAACGTACATCAGTAAAATCCTTTAATTGTGGACATTTTTGAGTTGATAACCTCCGCGAGCATGAGAAACTCGCCGCCCTCCGCGTATACGCGGAATTTGCCGTCCGGCAGATTGACACCGAAACCGGCGCCGTTGCGTATGCGCTTCTCCTGCGCGTCCGCCGCCGTATACGCGGGGTAACCGGCGAACAGCGAATCGACAGGCAGAACGGCAGCGGGGCTTGCCGCGTCTATTGTTACGGCCTGAGATATATCGAACGGGCCGCTTTTCAAGCGCCGCAGTCCGCTCATCACGGCGCCGCAGCCCAGCCGCGCCCCGATGTCATGGCAAAGAGTGCGGATATACGCGCCGCCCGAACACTCAACAAGAAGCTCGGCTTCGGCGCGGTCCGCGCCGGGGCTTACTTCGATTCTGTCAAATGTCACGGGCCGGGGCTTGCGCTCAATCTCAATCCCCTGACGCGCGAGCTTGTATAACCGCTGCCCGTTTATCTTTACCGCCGAAACCATGGGAGGCGTTTGCAGACCGTGTCCGATAAACTCCCGCGCGGCGTCGGAGACCTGTTGAAAATCGGGTATATTCTCATTTTTGGAGATAATCTTGCCAGTGATGTCCTGTGAGTCGGTCACAAGCCCGAGAATCATTTTGGCACGGTAGGTTTTGCCCGAGGGTAAAAGCTCAACAGCGCGCGTGGCCCGCCCGATAAAAACCGGCAGAACGCCTGTCGCCATGGGGTCAAGCGTCCCGCCGTGGCCGACGCGCCGTTCGCCCAGTGTGCCGCGCAGCTTAGCGACGACGTCGTGCGATGTCCAATCGGACGGTTTATCAATAATGAGAATACCGTTCATAGTATTACCCCGCGCTAAAAACGTTGTAAGGAGTTATGTAAAAAATGCCTGCCGGAAACGTTACAAACCTTTAAGAATCTCTCGTTTTTTTATTTCAAATATTTTTTTCACACATTCCAGTGCCGCCGCGTCGGGAACGTAGAACGCCATAACGGCATTACACACATTATCAAACTCTTTTCCGAAAATAACCTTACGGCTTCCCGGGCTGCATTTCCCTCCGCAGCTTCCGCAAATATTTACGTTTGCCCAAGCGATTTCTTTCATGCGCCCGTCCATCGGGACATCATCGTGCTCGCCGCTGTAATCGCCCTCGGTCCAAATAGTCCAAGGGCCGGGCTTTTCCTCTGAACCGTCAATGTACATATAGCACACACATTTACCTTTATAGCTGACCGCGCCGTGTTCCCCGCCGGCAGTCATCTCGTTGGCGTCTAAATAACCTATAAAATCCAATGCATTCTTTTGTGTATCACTTTTGAGAAATTCATTGATAATTCCTCTGATTTTTATGTTTGACATTTGGTTTTACCCCTATCTAATTATATAAAATACCCGCAACAGGCGCAACGCGCCCCTACCCTTCCGGCAGCAGCTCGGGATAAAGCTCGTATATCGCGCCAAGGACCTTCTCCCGGGCCTGATCAATGCCGCAATCGAGCAAACAGCCCGCGGCGCGCGCGTGTCCGCCGCCGCCCAGCTTGGCGCAGATGCCGTTTGCCAAATAGCCGGAGACCGTGCGCACGGAGACCTTTACCGAGCCGTTTTTCTCCTCGCGCAGGGTAACGCCTATATCGACGCCTACTATAGTCTTTACAAGCGAGGATATGCCGTCGAGATCGTCGTAAGATGCTTTTGAATCAAAAATTTTCTCGAGTGTGAGAAACGCGACCGCGATACGCCCTATGTATTCGACGTCGCGCAGAAGCACGGCCTCCAGCGCGAAACGCGACGGCGTCTTTGTAACGAAATATTCCGTGTTCAGCGCGCCCATGTCTATGCCCGCGTCCGCCAGATCGGCCACCGTCCGCAGTGTCCGGCTGGTGGTGTTTTCAAAGCGGAAACAGCCGGTGTCGGTGATTATCGCCACATAGAGCGCGCTTGCCATATCCAGCGTCAGCTCGACTCTCATCTCTTTAAGTAAACGCGCGACCAACTCGCCCGTCGCGGCGCTGCCGTCGTCGAGCAAGCTCATTTTAGCGTAGGCTCCGTCGCCCGGGTGGTGGTCGATAGATAAATCAATATCCATCTGCTCAAAGGCCGGGGGGAACAGCGAACGCGCCGCCGTATCGACAGCCAAAACGGTTCGGGGCGAAAAATCGTCCGGCGGCGCCAGATAGCCCGCCATACGCTCAAAACGCCCGACAATCTCGGGGTTTTTTGCTATAAATGCCTGTTTGCCGACAGCCCTGAGCCCCAGGCACAAACCAACCGCGCTGCCGACGGTGTCGCCGTCGGGACGGCGGTGCGTCAGAATGATATAGCCGTCGTTTTCACGCAGAAAAACAGAAGTTTCACTCAGCGTCAGAGTCATTTTGATCGCCCTCCGCGTGTCTTATTGTGTTCAGAACATCAATTATATGCGCGCCGTGGCTGATGGAATCGTCAAGAAAGAATTTAATCTCGGGAGAGAGGCGCAGTTTAAGCGACTGTCCCAGCTCGTGCCGCAAAAAACCGGAAGCGGCGACAAGTCCTTTTATCACCTCGCCGCCGTCCGCCGTGCCCGGTAAAACACTGATATATACCTTTGCCAAGCTCATGTCGCGGGCGGTGTCCACACGCGTCACGCTGATAAGGCCGCGGACGCGCGGGTCTTTAAGGCGCGGTATCAGCGCCCCGAGTTCGCGTCTTATTTCGTCGTTTATTTTCGCTATACGTGTCTGGTTTGCCATTTACTCCGACACCCTTTCCATAATAAAGGCCTCGATAACATCGCCCTCTTTTATGTCGTTGTACCGTTCGATGCCGATGCCGCACTCATAGCCGCCGGCGACCTCCCTTGCGTCGTCCTTGAAGCGCTTTAGGCTGGCTATCTCGCCCTCGTGGATTATAATGCTGTCGCGCAGCAGACGGGCGCTTGCCTGACGCGTGATCTTGCCGTTCTGCACGTAACAGCCGGCGATCGTGCCTGTGCCGGTGACCTTGAACACCTGACGCACCTCTGCGCGGCCGAGCAGGGTTTCCTTGAATTTCGGAGCGAGCATACCTGTAATGGCGGCCTCAATCTCCTCAATACAGTCATAAATAACGCGGTACATGCGCATATCAACGCCCGCCTGTTCAGCGCTCTCGCGGATGGCGGGGTCGGGCCGCACGTTGAAGCCGACGATGATAGAACCGGTGGCTCCAGCAAGCAGAATATCCGACTCGTTTATAGCGCCGACCGCGCTGTGGATTACGCGCACGCGCACTTCATCGTTGGAAATCTTTTCGAGCGAGGACTTGACCGCTTCCGCCGAACCTTGCACATCGGCCTTTATTACGATATTCAAATCCTTTACCTCGCCCTGCTGAAGCTGGGCGAAAAGGTCGTCGAGAGAAACCTTTGTCGGCACGGGGCCGCTGACCGCGCGCCCTGACTGCTTGCGCTGCTCAACCAGCTCGCGCGCCATGCGCTCGTCGGCGACGGCGTGGAACTGATCGCCCGCGTCGGGCACCTCGCCAAGCCCGATAATCTCGACCGGTACGCTCGGGCCCGCCTCCTCTATACGCCGTCCCTTGTCGTCGGCCATTGCGCGAACGCGCCCGACCGTTTTTCCGGCGATTATGATGTTGCCCTGTTTCAATGTGCCGTTCTGCACGAGTACCGTGGCGACCGGACCGCGCCCCTTGTCAAGCCGCGCCTCGATAACCGTGCCGCGGGCGGACCTGTCGGGATTGGCGCGAAGCTCGGCCATGTCGGCGGTGAGTATGACGTTCTCCAGCAGCTTGCCGATATTGTCGCCGGTCTTTGCGGAAACGGGAACGACGACGGTATCGCCGCCCCATTCCTCGGCCAGCAGCTCGTATTCGGTAAGCTGCTGCATGACCTTGTCAGGGTTGGCGTCGGGTCTGTCCATCTTATTGACCGCCACGATGACAGGGACCTCGGCGGCCTTCGCGTGGTTGATCGCCTCGATCGTCTGCGGCTTTATGCCGTCGTCCGCGGCCACAACCAGAATGGCGATGTCCGTAACAGAAGCGCCGCGCGCGCGCATCGACGTGAACGCCGCGTGACCCGGCGTGTCAAGAAATGTGATATGGCGCCCCTCGACATCAACGCGGTACGCGCCGATGTGCTGGGTGATGCCGCCCGCTTCGCCGCTGACGACGCTGGTGCTGCGTATATAATCCAGCAGAGATGTTTTGCCGTGGTCAACATGACCCATTACGACGACTACAGGATCGCGCGGCGAAAGATCATGCTCGGCGTCCCGCGTGTCGTCGATAAGGCGCTCCTCTATGGTAACAACTATCTCGCGCTCAACCTTGGCGCCGAACTCCATGGCGATCAGCGCGGCGGTATCATAATCTATCATTTCCGACAGCGACGCCATTATACCGTTTTTCATCAGTCTTTTAACCACGTCGGCGCCGGTCTTTTTCAAACGTACCGCAAGCTCGCTTACCGCTATGCTGTCGGGAATGGTAACTTTAAGCTGTATTTTTTTCAACGCCTCAATTTGCAGGCGGCGCATCTTCTCCTGCTCTTCCTGACGGCGCTTGCTGCTGAACTGCGGGCCGCCCCGCTTGTCGGCGCTTCTCTTGAATTTCTCTTTGCCCTGACGCATATTCGCGGCTCTGTCGGGCACAAGCTTATCAATGCGTTCGTCATAGCGCGCCAAGTCCACCTGACCGCCGCGCGTGTCGATAACGCGCACCTGCCGCTGGGCGCTTGCCTTGCGGCCGGCCGGATTCGCGGCTTGAGCTTTCTTGACGGCGGGCGCGGCAGCTGCCTGCGGAGCGGGCTGCGCCGCCGGTGCAACGGGGGCCGCGCGGACGGTGCCGTCCGCCGGCTTTTCCGTTTTCTCGGGTTCGGGCGGAGGTTCGGGCGCGGGAGGGGGTTCGGGTTCGCGGTATGTGTGCGCGAATACGCGCTCCATGCTGTCGATCTGGTTATGCTGCGTTAGATAATCAAAGATAACGTCCAGCTCGAAAGAGCTGAGCGCCTGCATATGATTCTTGGGCGGCGTTAGGAACTTAATCAGAACGTCGGAAATGACCTTGGTTTGCAGACCAAAATCCTTTGCGACCTCATGGACCCTGTATTTAAGCATCGGTTGACCCCTCCGTCTCTAATGTATCGTAAAGACTGCCGCCTTGTGCCGACAAGGCCCGCTCAAGCCCGCGTATTTTACGCGCCCTTTTGACACAAGCCTCGCTTTTGCAGACATAAGCCCCGCGTCCGCGAGCCTTGCCCGTGCCGTCGGCGACAAGAGCATCCTCGCTTTTTATCACCCGCGTCAGCTCGTTTTTGGGTTTCATCTGACGACATGCCACACACATCCGCATGGGCGTTTTTTTCATCCGACATCAGCCTTTATATCAATTTTCATGCCCGTCAGCTTGGCGGCAAGACGCACATTCTGCCCCTCCTTGCCGATAGCCAGCGACAGCTGGTCGAAGGGTACGACGACTCTGCACGTCTTGCCCTCCTCGTCGAGTATCTCAACGGATACCACAGCCGACGGCGCCAGCGCCGCCGATACGAACTCCACCGGATCGTCGCTGTACTTTACAATATCTATTTTCTCGCCGTTTATCTCTTCGACGACGGCGTTCACGCGCGAACCGCGCGGACCGACGCACGCGCCGATGGGATCGACGTTGGAATCCTCGGACCACACGGCGATCTTTGTGCGGCTTCCCGCTTCGCGCGATATACTGCGTATTTCTATTATCCCGTCCGCTATCTCCGGCACCTCAAGCTCGAACAGACGCTTTACAAGCCCGGGGTGCGTGCGCGATATTACGATCTGCGGCCCCTTTTGCATATTGCGCACCTGCGCCACGTAGACGCGGATACGGTCGCCCTCCCTGAATACCTCGCCGGGAATCTGCTCGTTTACGCCGAGCATCGCTTCGGCCTTATCAGGGCTGCCGCCGCCCAGCGACAGCACAAGCGCTCCGCGCGGCTCCGCGCGCAGTACCGTCCCCGGGATTATTTCGTGTTCCTTGGATGTGAACTCCTGGAATACCATGCCGCGCTCCGCCTCGCGTATGCCCTGTATAATAACCTGCTTGGCGGTCTGTGCGGCGATACGCCCGAAATCCTGAGTCTTTACGTCAAAGGACACAACGTCGCCGAGGCTCAGCTTAGGGTCGGTCTCTCTGGCCGCTTCGAGCGAGATTTGCAGAACGGGGTTTTCGACCTCCTCGACAACCTCTTTCTGCAGCTGCATGGTAATGGTTTTCTTCTTTTCGTCCCAATGCACAATGACATTTTCACCGCTGACCGCGCCAAGGTTGTCGCGGCGGTACGCGGCGATAAGCGCCTGAGTGATTTTCTCTTTCATATATGACTTTGGTATGCCCTTTTCCTTTTCAATAGCGTCCAGAGCGCTGAAAAATTCGGCGTTCATGTCGAGCTTCCCTCCCAGCAAAAAGTAAGATTCATTTTGGCTATATCTTTAATATCTATGCTTTCGCCGCCGATCGTGACAGTGCCGGAGTCAAAAGCGTCCAGTATCCCCGTCAGCGTTTTAGAGCCGTTTCGCGGGGCGTAGAGCGATACCTTCACTTCCCTGCCCAGCGAGCTTTCATAGTGTTCGGGCCGCTTAAGAGCCCGCTCAAGCCCGGCTGAGGATACCTCAAGGATATAGGCGTCCTGTATGGGGTCCCTTTCGTCAAGAACGGGGTCGAGTGCGCGCGAAACCGCTTCGCAATGCTCGGTTGAAACGCCGCCGTCGCGCTCAATAAATATCCTGAGATACCACCGCCCGCCCTCCTTTATATATTCGACGTCCCAAAGGCGGCAGCCCGCCGCCTCGGCTATCGGGCGGGCAAGATCCGCGACGGTATCGGTTACTTTACGCAAGAGCAAATCTCCTTCCAAAATAAAGAGTGGGAAAACCCACTCTTCAGACAAACAACAACACTGACACATACATCGTAACACATAAAAAACGAAAACGCAATAGCAAAATCAAAAAAAGATTGAAAAAATGCTAAAACGGCGTTATAATGAAGTTGGCTCCGCCGTCACGCCTATACGGCGCGTGTGACTTTGCCTGAGCGCAGGCAGCGCGTGCAGACATGAATATGGCGCGGCGAGCCGTCTACAAGCGCTTTGACGCGCTTGACGTTGGGCTTCCACATACGGTTCGAGCGGCGGTGGGAGTGCGAAACCGCAATGCCGAACGTAACGCCTTTATCGCAAACTGAGCATTTAGCCATAACAAAAACCTCCTTGTAAAATCTAACAACCGCCATTGTAACAGATAAAATAATAAATTGCAAGCAAAATTTTAAGTAAATCCCAATCGGAGGAAATAATTTTATGAAACCGCAGGTCGCGCCGTCTATATTATCAGCTAATTTTTATGATCTAAGGCCGCAGATCGAGTCCGTAAAAGCCGCCGGCGCAAGCATATTGCACGTTGACGTAATGGACGGGAGGTTCGTGCCGAACATATCCATAGGCATACCCGTCATACGCACGCTGTCGATGTATTCAGGCATGACGCTGGACGTGCATCTTATGATAGAGGATCCCAAACGCTATGTCAAGGCGTTCGCGGACGCGGGCGCCGACTGGCTGACCGTTCATTACGAGGCCGTGCCGCAGGGCGGGCTGGAAAAGCTGCTGAAGGAAATACGCGCCATGGGCCTGAAAGCGGGTCTGTCCATAAAGCCGGACACGCCGGTCGTCACATTGGAGCGCTTTGCCGAATTCTGCGACATCGCGCTTATAATGACCGTTCCGCCCGGATTCGGCGCACAGCCTTACGACGCGGACGGCGACAGCCGCATACGCGCCGCGCGTGAAATACTGGACAGATTAAACCCCGGGTGTATACTCTCCGTGGACGGCGGCATAGACACACACACAATTGCGGGAGCGAGCGGGGCCGGCGCGGAACTGTTTGTCGCCGGAAGCTCGGTGTTCGGCAAGCCCGACCCGGGCGCGGCTGTGAAAGAACTAACGGAACGGATAGAAATTAAGTATTGACAACGCTGTTTGTATGCTGTAAAATACAACTATGTAAAGCGTGTTGGCTTTACAAGGGAGTGCGGTTTGTATGAAAGAAAACCCTGTTACAATGGCATTGCTGCTGGATTTTTACGGCGACACGCTTACGGAAAAGCAGCGCGATTATTTCGAGCAGTATCACTGCTCGGACCTCTCGCTGTCGGAGATTTCCTTAAACGAGGGGATAACGCGTCAGGGCGTAAGGGACGTTATCACGCGCACCGAGGCGATACTTCAGGATATGGAGTCGCGTCTGGGGCTTGTGGCCAAGCACGGGCGCACGGTGGAGATTCGTGACAAGCTGCTCAGGGCCGCGCGGGAGATTTATGAAACCAACGGCAGAAGCTATAACAACACGATTATCAGACAGCGGGCCGAGGAGATACTTATGCTTGCGCAAGCGCTGGACGGAGAAGAATAATGGCATTCGAGGGTCTTTCAGATAAACTGTCAAAGGTATTCTCAAAGCTGCGCGGCAAAGGACGCCTGTCCGAATCCGACGTCAGAGAGGCCATGCGCGAGGTGCGACTCGCGCTTTTGGAGGCCGACGTCAGTTACAAGGTCGTAAAGGAGCTTGTGGCGGGGATAACGGAGCGCTGCGTCGGCGCGAATGTTTTGGAGAGCCTTTCGCCCTCCCAGACAATTATCAAGGTCGTCAGCGAGGAACTGACCGCGCTGATGGGACAGCGGCACACAAAGCTGAACACGGCGGGCAAACCGCCGACGGTGGTCATGATGGCGGGGCTTCAGGGCTCGGGCAAGACTACAAACGCCGCGAAGCTCGCGGGGCTGATGAAAAAACAGGGCAAACGCCCGCTGCTGGTCGCGTGCGACGTATACCGTCCCGCCGCCATAAAGCAGCTGGAAATTGTGGGCGGCCAGCTGGGAGTGCCGGTGTTT
>Ga0099364_10002573_pt1 | contig 28799 bp, 30 predicted proteins | sample TergutTh196P3_FD_73070 | JGI IMG/M metagenome (GOLD analysis project Ga0099364, IMG submission 73070) | Microcerotermes parvus P3 segment gut microbial communities from Pointe-Noire, Republic of the Congo - Th196 P3 | ecosystem: Host-associated > Arthropoda: Insects > Digestive system > Gut ...
TTACGCTCATATTTTGGACTTCGACTTGTTCAGTAGCCTTATCCTCTCAAACAGCCTTATTATCGGGTTCGTGTCCCTCGGGCTAAGAGTTTGCTATCCCCTTCCTTCAGCTCATACCTCACGGTATGCACCTTGGGGTTTCGCTATGCGGTTGGCTATGAGTACCCCCGCTCCGGACTTTCACCGGTTAGACTTGCTCCATGCTCGGCACACTACAAAAAGCGCACGGCTCCAAACTGGAACCGTGCGCTTATGCTTTTTTGTCCTGCTTAACCGCCTGCGATGTCCATCTCCGCACCAATGCTCCGGCGCAGTTCGTCATACATGGCAATTAGCACGTCATCTTTCACTAGCTGTTTTCCGTATGGCTTCCACTTCTTTGAGTTGAAGCCGCCCAAAACATGTTTTATCCCTGTATCCCGGACTTTGTTCGGCGGAACACGGCGCGTTTGGCTGACATAATGCTTGATGTTAGTCGCAAACTTATCACAAATCTCCGCACGCACTTTATCGGGAAACTCCCCGATTCCAGCTTTCGGCGGTTTCGGCTTGTGTGTACCCGGTTTCCGTGGGCCGTCTTTTTTCTCAGGCGGCGTCCATAACGGGTGCTTGCGGTTAAGCCTGTCAATCATCACGGATACGCGGGAATGAAACTCACCGTATGGAATCCATATCTCGCGCTGCTCAATGCGGTCGTAGACCGGACCGATTATTTTGTCCTTACTCTTTCTCACGGGCAGCTTGCCGTTTGCTTCGGAATACGCGGCATGTTCCTCGGCGGTCAATTCCTGTATCAAAGCCCGCTGGCTCTGTTTTAAGGCCGACCATTTTTTATTAGTCTGTATATGCCTGCCATCGCGCCATTCATGGTTTTTGATTTCGGTCAGCCCCCTTTTCAGAAGATGTATCAAGTATATGGGATATATAGCGGCGGTGTCAACTGCTCATGCCGGCGTGCAAATCATTCTAATACTCCCGCATTGCGACTTTTTGCCGCAGCAGGCATCTGTGAGGGGACATGTGCCGCGGATTTTTCTGCGCCTTCACGCAGTTTGCCGTCAAGGGAAGCGCTTTTTTCGGAAACTTTCGCTTTGTATTCGTCCAAAATCTCACGCCGAATCTGCTTTCGGAGCCCTTTCACCACCGGGAACGCGACGTCATGGTACTTGTTCTTGCCGTCCTTTTCCTGTTTTGATTGCGGCATAGCCACGAATAAGCCGCTGTCCTCGCCGGAAATCACGCGGATGCCGCGAATCGCAACTTTATCATCAATCGTCACGCTTGCAAACGCCATTGTGCTGTGCTGCGGCTCGTCAATCGGGAACACTTTTACATCCAGTTTGAAGTCGCGCGCGGCGGCGTCTTTCGCCGCGTCCGGCGTAAGTTCCCTGTTTTCGATTTCACTTGGAGATTTAAACTCGTCAATCACCGCCCGCCTCATTTGGTTGCGTAAATCTTTCGTAAGCGGAAACGCGATGTCGTGGTATTTGACTTCGCCCTCTTTTTCCTGTTTGGATTGCGGCATCGACATGAACAAGCCGCCATCTTCACCCGTGAAAACACGGACGCCGCGAATGGCGACCATATCATCTACCGTAACGCTGGCGAAAGCCAATGTATTGCCCTGCGGCTCCTCAATCGGGAATACCCTTACGTTCAGTTTCGTATCGCTGGAGGTATTTTCGCTTGCATCCTGCACGGTTTCCGGCATGACGCCGCCATTTTCGTTTTTATTGTTATCAGACATTTTAAGCCTACCTTTCCTCCCGCTTTTTGCGGGACGTATCATTGTTTTTCGCTTCTTGCGCCTTTGTTTTTTTGCCTGCGCCACGAAGCTTATCATCTAACTTCGGTTTTGGTTTTTGTACGGCCTGCTCCGGTGGTTTACGGACATCTGCAAGCATGTCCGAGATTTTTTGCAGGTGCGATTCCACGCTGCCGATAGGGTATTGCATACGCTTTGTATGTTCCTTGCTGAGAAGACTAGCCAGTATATCTTCACGGGCGGGATGCCACTTAATATGCGTGACATTGCCGCTCTTGCTCATCAAGCGGCTGCGGTCGTTGTCATACGAATTTCTACCGACCATGATAGTCTTTCCGGCGTTTTCGCCCCATTCGCCCGTATAGGTGAGCGAAACATATTCGAGCGGCAAAGCGGTTTGACGGATATATGCCGCGTGTTCGGCGTAATTTCCAACCTCAAAGACATTGCCGTAGACTGTCTTGTCGTCGCGCCGTAAAACCTCGATATAGTAACCGAACATGTCAGGGTCGTTTTGATGGTAATCGGTCATGTACCCATACGGCCCGGAATCCTTGATATATACATCGCGTTCTACCTTGATATGCGTCCCCGTTGAACAGACATGCCACATTAAATGCCTATCTTCCGGTTCCCCGGACATTGGCGCTTTGAATAAAACATCTTTGTCAATATTCCAATCGTTGGGGTAGTGGATGATAACCTTTTTCGCGATTTTACCGAGGAAATCATACAAATCCACATCCATGAAGCGACGCAGGCCATTGCTGGCGGCATCACTCATAAGCGGGTGGCTTTCCAACCAATCCTGTTTATTCCGCATGATGTCGTCAAAAGCGAATCCCATCTCATTGTCAATATCCTGATTGTAATCACGCCACCCCTCAGCCATGATTTCAAGCGGGTTTTGAAATTGCAGAAGAAAATCAAGCTCTGATTCTTCAAATCCGCGATAATTCATGTAACTGTGCGCGTCTGACATGGCAGCGGCCTTGCTTGCCATTTCAATGATTTTCCATTTACCAAACCCCATAAGCGTATCGTGGTAATTGGAGAGGTTTGTATCTATCCGGTCCATCAGCTCCGCGCGTCTTTCGTTTTGCGGCATGATGTTCATACTTGCATCACCTACCTTTCCTCCCGGTTATCACGGGATTTATTATCGTTGTGCGTATCCTGCACTTTGACTTTTCTATCGACCGCACCGAGTTTTTCATCAAGGGTTTTCTGTTTCGGGATGTGGGCATTTTGCTCCAGCATATTCAGGCACGTTGATGGCCCAGCGGCTTCTGCCGGTAAACCATAGCCCGCTGTCAAGCGCGCTGATATTCGTTTCAGCTCCGTTTCGGCGTCAAGTGCCAAATCATCGTTGTTATTGATGGAAAACTCAACGGCGCGCCTAATTTCTGTAGCCTGTTCTTTCGTAAATACCTTAGCTTGAGGCATTAAACCGGCACGGACGGCAAAATCTTCTTTCGCGGCAGCGTAGTCTGTGAAATAATGCCCGTGGTTAAACCCTGTATGTTCATAGTTGTATTCCCATGTGACGAAATGCAGGCCGCGACCATATTCGCTGTCATCCCGCGCGGCAAGCACTATTTTGTTATACTCTGCCAGTTTACGAAATTCAGGGACGCCCTCAAGGGTCAGCGCGGTCGATTTTTCCCATGATTCAACTATTTCACTTACCATACTGGCAATCGGCGCGATTGTATTCATGGCGAGGTATCTGTATTCAGGCCAGAACTGAACCCCGCCATCGTCATTTATTTCCGGCATACACTTATTTCCCGGGGCAACTGCAACGCAGTCTTTCGCGGGGATATATTGCGCATCGGGAAACCCTGCCCGCGTAAGCTCGTATTTCAGAAGATTCTGTTTAAGCTCGGACATTGCCAATCTCATGAACCCCCTTTGTCAAAAATCACCGAAACGCCGTTTTTCCGCCGCTCCGTGAACCACCACTTTGATTTCGTGTACATAAATTTCCTCCCTATAGTTGAAAAATGAAACGCGGACAATGGTAACTGAATCGGCTTTATAAGCCAATTCAACTAGACCTCATCCGCTAAAAATCAGTTTGCTGCAAATATAGATTTCGCAAGGCTTCCCGTTTTGAACAGGGTAAAACAAAGAAGTAAAGTGTAACCCGCAAGGCTCCAGACCGCCACATGGATATTGCCTGCTGACGGGATGGCTCCGAGCAAGGCGGCGTAGATGGCAACGCATACCATAATTAAAAACCCCTGAAACGCCAATGCGAACAGGGATTTTAAATATCCGTTTCCGATGCTGCCCCACTCACGGTTTACCATAGTGGAGAGGGGGATCGGCGCGATGCTCACCACAAGGTAAATTTCAATCATCCTGCCAAAAATGATGATAAAGACGCAAAGGGATATGGCTTGTATCGCAAGCCGCAGGATTGCCGATTCGATGTAGAGGCCGATAAGTTCGCCCGTCTCCATTGCGTTGAGCTGATTTTCAAGGTCGGAAAGCGCGAGGTCAATATTAAGGCTGCCGCCGATTACCCCGGCGCTTTGGTTGATTACATGCTGTGCCAAGCCAAAAACCGCCATAACGATATCAAAGGTGTGGGTGAGGATGTATACCGCCACAAACGTCTTGAATATCCACTTGAATATGATAAATGTATCAAAATCATTCATGTTGTTGCGTTCTATGACCATGTGGATTAACTCGTAACAGAGTATGGCGGTCAGTATCATCCCGGCGATGGGGAGTACCACAGTCTCTGACAGTGTGCGGACAAGGGAGAACACATTTGCGTTCCACGCGTCGGGCGGCGTCCCGACCTGTGATGCAATATCAACGACCCTGCTGTTGAGGCTGTCAAACATCCCTGTGAAATTGCTAATGATTCCATCAATCAGCAGGCCGTTAATCCAGTCGGTGATTTGCTGTGTAAGGTCGAACATCAGCTAAACAGTCCGGCCAATAACGGCACCAAAACGGTCCCGACAACAGCGGTGCCGGCTCCTGCCATAAGCTGTTTCATGCCTTGCGATTTTGCACCTGGGTTATCGTTGCCGTAACCTTCAAGAAGGTTGATAACGCCCCAAATTCCGAGCCCTGCGCCAAGCGCGATAACGAGTGTACCAAGAGTGTCGATTGCACTAACGAAAAAAGCCATATGTTACCTCCAAAAATTCAATTTTTTTATAAGCCTTTCGGCTAACGGATAAAAAACACCGCCGCGTATCGTCGTAAAACGATGTGCGGCGATTGTTGTAAGAATGGGATTATCAGGCGTCCCTACGGTCTCGCAAATCAAAAAGCTGCGAATACATCAGCGGCGTCAGGAAGCGGATCTGTTCATCTGCTTCACCGTCTATCACAAACAGCGCGATGTTGGGAAAGGTTAATCTGTCAAGTACAAGTTCATCGTCTGACATAAAATCAACCATTTCTGCTGTGCTAAACGGCGAAAGCCTCGAAATGCATGATGCGATTACTTTTTGCTGTGCTTCGTGTCCGGCAGCTTCTTTGAAATCCTTTAGTTTCTGTACGGCATAATGCTCAGGGGTGTTTTCTTCCGCAATCGCTTCAAACATGAAGTCCACTGCGGTTTTGTAATCGTGCCAGTCATCTTCCGTTTTCATTGATTCCAGCAGCATCAAGATGGAACTGAAAGTTTGCTCGAAAGACTGAACCTCATAGTGCAAAAAACCGATAAGCGATGTGAGCAGCAAAGTTTCATGCGTTATAAAGTCAATATCCCCTGGCATCCCCAAGCCTTTTGTGCCGGCGATGATAGCGGCGGCTAAATTTGTAATGCCGCTGTTGCCTTTGATATTCAGAATTGGGCTATACCTCGTACTAATCCTTATATCCGCAAGATTGAGGACTTTTACGTTGTACCGGTTGCGCCTGAAAGTTTTACCATGCCGCTTTAGTAATCTTCCGTCAGGGTCATGGATGATAAATGTGTTGGAACGGCGCATTGTCTTGGGATTTAGCCGCAATTTTATGTCATAGTCGGTGTAACAGACTGAAACCCATCCTCCATGCAAAATGATAATTGGTGGTATAGGCGGTATCGGTCCTTTGATAAAATTCATATTGCCTCCAATTTTTTTAATAATTTTGCGGTTGTTAAGAGACGAAGTATTCTCCATCGTGATAAAAAGGCGCTTCACGGTTATAGTAGACGTGATAATCAAATCCGTTATACGGCACTTCGCTTGGGAATCCGCATTTGTGAATCCAGCCCGCCACTGTTTTTATTACGAGCCTGTCATATCGGATTGACACACCGACAAGCCCATAGGGTATGGCAACGGCATGATTGGCGGGGATGTCAAACTTGGAGATAATCGCGGAAACGGCATGACCATGCGGCCTGCCTGTTTCTGAATATAGTCCGAGTTTCTCCGCGATTTCCGTCACAGTGAAAAAGTTGCGATCACAGGTGCCATCTGCCAGCACTTCGATACCGAACGGTTCATATGCCTTGCGAAGAAATCCCATAACGCGTGCCGGGGCAGTGATGCAATACGCCATCCCGCTCAAAACATTTCTGACTGCGGAATTAAACTCGCCGAGACGGGGTTTTGCGCGTGCTTTGATTTCAGATTCGCGCTCTGATGCTTCCATCTCATTAAACTTGGCGACGTAAGCGGCGGTGAACATAATCCCCCTCTCGCCGGTCAGTCTGTTGGCGACCATCTCGCAGCCCATTTTGCTGACGAGATAACATAGCCGCGCACGTCCTTTTAGGTCGGAATAGCTTGATTCTAAGAAGAAATCATAGCCCCCAAAGTTGGGGGCTATGAATTTGTCTATGACGTCAAGGTAATTCCCGATGTCGCGGAGTAGATGGTCATGCCGCTTGCCGATGGCTAAAGCAACCTCGCGGCTGTCGATGTATGTGCCACCGTTTTGTTTGATGAGGGTCAGGTCTAACAATTTGATGCCTCCTTGTGTTTTTGTTTTGGATAAAAAGAAAAAGCCCTCACACCCTGAAAAAACAGTGGCTATGATGGGCTGTGTGCGAAAACCAAGTCTCGCCGGTTAAACAGGCTCTAAGTCCTCCGGGTATTCCTCGAAATCGTCAAAGGCTTCGTCCGGCATATCGTCCCCGGACGCTTCATACTCGAAAAACTCGTACTGCTCATCGGGTTTGACTTTCAGCCTGGTCGATACAAATTTCCCGATATTAAAAGTATTTTTCGGGTTCGCGTCGGATAGATATTTATAGTTTTTATGCGCCGTGATGTCATACTTGTCCGAAAAGAACGGCCTGACGCCGCGAAGCTGTAAAATACACTTCGAGCCATCCATGACGGACAACTCATCCATGCTCATCAACTCTTTACCAAGTTTTTGCTGGTTTTGGCTGTACGACGGCGAATTTCCCCGGCTAACGCTGTTGTTCATAAGGTATATCGTTTCCTTGCCAAGCATCTCCGTCATATCCTTGAGGGTGGTTTTTTCAGCGCCGCCGAGGAAAATCCGAGTGTCAAGGTTGCCGATAATTGTCTCTGCGTCGTCTTTGTACGCTGATTTCAACTGCGATTGCGCCTGCAAAATCACACAGGCTGAAATCTCACGGCTTCGGATTGTAGCGATGAGCTTCTCAAACTTCGGGATTTTGCCAATATTGGCGAACTCGTCCAGCAAGAACCGCACATGTATGGGCAATCTGCCGCCATATTCATTATCTGCTTTGTCGCATAGGACGTTGAATAACTGGCTGTACATCAGCGCGGCGATGAAATTGAAACTGTCGTCGGTATCGGATATGATGATAAACAGCGCAGTCTTGCGGTCGCCGATGGTATCAAGCCCCATTTCGTCGTAAGACATAAGCTCCCTGACCTCTTTTATATCGAACGTAGCAAGCCGAGCGCCGCAGCTAATCAGTATAGACTTAGCTGTTTTTCCCGCCGCAAGCTTATACTTGGCATATTGCCGCACGGCAAAGTGGTCCGGTTTCGGCGGGATGCTTTCTTCTTCAATGCCCTCCGCAAGCTCCTCGAACATATAATCGACCGCATTCTTGAACGATTCGTCATCTTCCCGGACTTCCATCGCGTTTATCATCTTGACAAGGGAGTTCATATTTCTTTCTTCGGGTGTAAGCTCATAATGGATGTACCCAATCAGCGCACAGTAGAGAAGCACCTCCGATTTCTCCCAAAACGGGTCGCCGCCCTTTTGTTCGCCCCGTGTATTGGCGATAAGGGCGGTGACGAGTTTTAAAATATCCTTCTCCGAGCGAATGTAAGCGAAAGGGTTGTAATGAAGCGATTTTTTAAAGTCAATCGTATTGAGAACCTTTATCTCGTAACCGCCACGCTGAAGCATTTTTCCGCATTCAACCAATATGCTGCCTTTTGGTCACATTTGTCAAGGACAAATTTTCAATGTGACTACAAAAATATAAGGTTACGGCGGTTACAGCCTAAACCGCAACCGCCGCAAATCGCATAACACTACGACATATTGCCTGTACTGACCTCATTCCTAATAAGGCGTAAAACCTTGTCGGTCATGGTCTCCTTGCTCGTTTGGCTGAAATGAATATAGACATCGTAGGTGGTGTTACCGAGTTTTTGAATCATGCTCGGCTGTGTGTTCTCGCTTTGCGGGGTAGTTGTATTTGTTGTAGCATCAATCGTATTCATAAAAACCTTTCCGGCGCATTGCGCCTAACCACAAATAATGGTATGATATAGCTAATTCAAAAGAATCTACACGGCTTTTCGCGCCGCAATCAAGCCCATTAAATCCTCGTTGAAGTCTTTACCTTCGGGAAGTTCAATCCGCGTCCTGTAGCCCTTTTCGGCGTATTTACGGCACAGCATAACAATGGCTTCTTGTCCGGAGCTGTCATTATCCAGACAAAAAACCAAATCATCAACGGTTTTATGCTGATTCAAAAAGAAAGACAAGGCTGTGTCCGCAGTACCCGCCAGTGATAGGCGATTATCGCGTTTCCATGCGGATTTATCGCCTTTTCGGATATTCGCAAGAACCCCGTGGCTCATGGTATCGATGGGTGATTCAAAGATATACAGCCGATTGGATGGCGTGTCGGAAGCCATGCAAAAGCCATATCTTTTATCGCTCCCGGCGCAGTCACCGCGAAAAGAGCAGTCGCCATAAGTTCCCCGCAGAGAAGCAAAACGCGGCTTGCCCTGTTCATCAAATCCGATAAACACAACATTACCGCGCTTGTCCTCATATAACTTTTCTTTTTGAATAAGCGATGCAACGATACTGCTATCAATTCCGCGCTTTGCGCAAAGATAATCATATAAACGAATCGGAGTAGCTGCTTTTTCGGGCAATACTAGAGTTCGCGGATATTGCTTTTCTTGCCGCGGCGGGGTTGTTATCGTCATTGAACCCATTACGGCTTCAACGGCTTGGCGAAAAGATAAAAATTCAATCTTCATCAAATAGTCGATAATGCCAAAACCGCCAACTCTTTTGCTATGCCAATACCACGAAAGTTTGTCGCTTTTCACAGCAAAACTCGGATGCTGTTTACAGCGGTACGCGCCGCCCCGGTGTGCAAACTCAAAGCCGTAATACTGTTCTAAATAGATGATAATATCGGTATTTCTTGCCTGTTTTACTATTCTGTCATCCAGTTTCATTACAGTACCTCCCCGCGTTTGTTATTGCGCTGTTGTACCTTTTGTTTGGTGTACAAGTCCCAAACATTTTCGGGGATTTTGGCTACAGCGTTTTTGAGATTGTGCAGTTCAGCTTCTTTCGCTGCCCTTGTCAGAAAATCCTTTTTTGTGCTTCTTTCGAGTTCTAAAGCCCTGTTAGAAAGCTCTTGATATTCTTTATGCCACTTGGATTATTCCTTTTTAAGGGCAGTATTTTCTGCAAGAGCTGCACGGTATTCTTCGTCCTTTCGAGATTGGGTTAACGCGGTTTTCTTCACGTTTTCCCAATCTGATTTGGGCATCGAAGCGGTATCCGCGCCGCCAAGCATAGGTCTGGATATTTTCACAGGGATTTTGTCAATTTGCTTTGAAGTCAACACTTTGCCCTGTACGGCTTTAATCTGCTTGCCAAGAGCGGAAAGTTCATCATTAGCGGCTTTCAGTTTTGCGCTTGTACCTGCTAACTGCTCCGATTCCTTTTGTGTTTTGTACTCCAAAACGCTCAAATGCTCGGCGGCGGAACCACGCTCTCCGCGCTCAAAACCATCGAAGCCCGCCGCTCTCATATGCTCAAAAAACCTATCCTGCAAGAGCGAATAGCTGTTGACCCATTTACCGTCATCATCCTTAAATCGCGGCCACTTTTTTGAATGGCTGACTTGATTGATGACCTCTTTGAGCGTTCCGGCGAGGTCTGGATTTTTGTTGTTCTTGCGGAAATATACCTTTTTCTCCACGATTGGAATATACGTGACATGGAGATGATAGTGGTAGACGTCGTGCCCTGCCTGCCCGGAAAGCCCTTTGTTGCGCTCATCCGCGTGCATCACAGCCGACAGGACGTACTGCTCGCCGCCGATTAGTTCAACAGCGCATCGGTACGCTTCTTCGTAAAACCGCTTGGCGAAGTCGTAGCCGCCATTGTTCTCGAAGTAGGCGCTGTTCACGTCAAAAACCAACTCGTCCACGATATACGGGTCTTGAGTAAGACCGCGCGTGCTGATTTCACCGGCGGCAACCTTACGGTCAAATGCGGCGGCGTAACCGGCTTCACATACCTTGTAATGGACGTTGAGCGGAAAGCGGGCAGGGTCGATGTCCTCGTTTTGATATTCCATATTTTTGCGTTCGTTATGGCGTTCGCGCTTGTTCAAACCGCCGCGGCGGTACTTAGCGTTGCGGACTACGGATTTATCGGCCATACAATCCCCCTTTTCGCAGTTCATCAAAGCAAGGCTGCAAGATGACAACCATAGAGCCTTGCAGCCTTGAAATGTGCAGCCTTGATTTCAACCCTGCAAAATCGAAGGCTGCAAGGTCTACATATAAAAATCTTGCAGCCTTGAATCTTGAAATTGCAATTAACGGCTTATTCATCAGTATTTTCCCCTTTCGGAAGTTTCCACAGCCACCGCTTGTCTTTTTTGAATGAGCTAATTCCAAGCGCCTGTTTTGCCTTGCGGACTGTGCGCTCTTGGATATCCATCCCGGCGGCTTTTTCAAAAAGAACGGCGGCAAGCTGTTCCCCGTCCGCAAGTTCAGATTTTAGAAAACTTACAGCCCTGTCATAAGTGGTGTCGCGCTCCGGCATAGAACCGGACAGTAGTTCGTCAATCGTCAATTCAAGAACACCGGCCCAACGGAAACCCGTATCCGGGTCGAGTTCAAAGCCGATTGTTTTGCCTTCGGGCGCAAGATTGTTTTTCCCCTGCGCGATTGCGCGGAGATAGGGATTGCCTTTGACGCGGCCCACGGTGAGGACACTACGCGCCGCCGCTTGGATATCGATGCTGCCCAAGCCCCGGTACTGGCTCTTGCTCGTGCCTTTGTTGAGATGACCGACAACCACAACAGCGCAGCCGGTCTTTTCTGCGATAGCGCCGATCCGTTTCAGCACGGGCCGGATTTCGTTGGCGCGGTGCATATCAACATCCGCGCCCAAATAGGCTTGCAACGGGTCGAGGATAAACAGCCTCGCGCCGGTTTGCGCAATGGCCTGTTCAATCCGCGCATCGGAAAGTGACAGTTCTTTTTCGCTTTCATCTATGACGATTACGCGCCCGCAATCCGCGCCGGACCTAACAAGGCGGGGCTTTACCGTATCGCCTAACCCATCCTCGGCGGTCTGGAAAATGACGCTCATAGGCTCGGCGGTCGCCTTACTTTCAGGGAGTGCAGACCCCATCGTCACAGCGGCGGCAACGGCGAGTACCGTTGTTGTTTTCCCATCGCCGGGGTCGCCTTGAACCATCGTGATTTTGCCGAATGGGATATACGGATACCACAGCCAGTTTATCTTCGTGGCCTCAACCTCGCTCATGTGAATTAGCTTTAGTTCCTGTTGTCCTTGCATAAGAACCTCCTTCAAAAAATAAAAGCGCGGATAAACCGCGCCCAAGATTTCACCGTGCTGTCTGCACGGCACATATTCAGTTTTTCCGGCTTTACTTGATAAAGCCTGTCTATATAAAAAGCCCCGGCGCGGCGACGTCAATTCCGCTTCGGGGCTTGTACTGACTGTTCCACCGTGGTATACTGGTAGCAGATAATGTGCGCTTTTTCGATTGAGCGCAGGGGGTAGTGGTTGCCATATCACACGCTTACCTTAAGCGTGTGACCCACTCTGACGGTTAGGCTGCGCCATAACCGCCCGTGGGCCCTGCCGGGGGCTATGGTGGGATACTGTGAGACAACCCTGTCAAGCATTTTGTGAAAATTATTCACAAAATGCTTGACAGGGTTGTCTGCTTTGTGGTACCATCAAAGAAAGTTGTCTGTAAATTGATTAGTAGAATTGAGGCGGTGTGTCAATGGCGAAAAAAAATGCAACATTTTTAGGGAGGTTATTGCGTGTATTAAGAGCAGAAAACGATGAAATATTGTATGACATGGCAAAAAAGCTCGGGATGGCAACATCATACCTCTCCATGATTGAAACTGGAATCAGAACTGTACCCAAAAATTTTTTAGTAAGAATACAGACAGCCTACTCTTTGGAAGAACATAGATACTTGGCGTTATTAAAAGCCTCTGAGAACGATGCAGCTGCGAAACGTGGGTTATCTCACTTTTTTGAAACATTGCATGAAGATGACCGTTCGTATGTCGCTTTTCCCGAAGAATACGTGAGTGTTGATAACAGCCGTGAATGGGAAGGGGATAATAAAAATGAAAGATTTTGCAGCCCTTACACCGATGAGAAAGGAAGCAATCAGGAAAGCCGTTTGGAAAAGACGGGGTAGCAATACAAGCGTTTACTTTGACGTGCTAAATCATTTAGAAAATGAAGATTTTGTAATTTTGAAGTCCATGCCGCTTTCTGCGCTAACCTATCTGAGTGATAAAATTATCTTCATCAAAGAGAGGGTTTATAACGAAGCCGCTGGGGGGCGTAGTCAAGCTCGCCTTGTAATTGCTCACGAATTAGGTCATTTTGATTTGCACTCCGGACAGCGAAGGGTCATTGAGTTGGCTGCCTATGAAGGAATTATGGAAATTGAGGCATCATTTTATGCTTATGAATTGTTGGCGCCAATTGAATTAGTTGCGAAAAAGGTGAAGACTCCTAGTATCTTAAACTCACTTCGTGTTACAAGTGAATTTGGGGTAACTCGCGAAGTCATGGATTATCAATACCATACTGCTGTAAAAGAAATAGCTACACATGGGAAAAGCTACCACATCAATAATTTGCAGAAGAGATTACAATCAATTCATCTTGATAGGCGCTAATTTGCAGAGCGGATGCTTTACACGAAGCATCCGCTTTTCCACATTACATCCCCACAGCATCCGGCATTTCGGCCTTTTTCCTATGGTAATACTCTCGCCTGCCCTCATTCTTTTTGGTTTTCCATTCTTCAAAAAAAGCGGCTTCTTCTTGCGTTAAATCCACCCCGTCCCTCATGCGTTTCTGGATATCATAAATCACCAGTTCCCCGGGATTGCTCCTTGCTTCCGATTCGCGCCATATCCTGTGTTTTTCGTTTCTCTCCGCCCTGTATGCGGCATAGGCTCCTTGCTCCTCGGCCGTGATGTCTAAGCCTGATTTTAACCGTGATGAAATATCTTTCATACGCTCCTTTTTGGTCGGCTTCTTCTCCTTTGGCGGCTTCGGCGGCCGACTTGCCCGCCATTTCCGTGCTTTTTCATTCTCTTTTTCACGGTATGCCAGATAGATTTCGTTTTCTTCGGGCGCGAGGGGCATATCGGCGTTTTTTCGCTTGATAATATCCCGCAAAATGGCTGACTGCGTTGGTGGTTTTGGCGGCTTCGGCGGCATCTCGGCCTTGCGTTTTTCGAGCCATTCCTTGTGCGCCGCATACTTCTTTTCTTTGCGCAGGTTATAGTCTTCGAGTTCCTCCGGTGTGAGCAACCCGGCTTTTACACGGGCGCTTAATTCACGGTTTTTTGCGTTTCGCCTGTCCAGCGCCGCCCTGTTGCGCCCCTTCAATTTTTCCGCATGGGCAGCCGCTTCTTCCGCCATGCGCCGCTGTTCCTCAATCTCCATCGGCGTGACAATATCGGCGGGAACTTCAAACGCGCCGATAAAATTCAGGTGGATATCCACACGCTGGCGGCGCTGCTTGCCGCGCCCCACACCCTCATAGATAATCAGCTTTTCGATAAATTCGTTGAGCATTGGCGTTGTTAATTCGGAAAAATCCGTATACCGTTTCACCAATTCGATGAATCTATCGGTTTTTAGGCTGTCCTCGCTCCAAGTGTCAATCCGCTCCCGCAACTGCTGCATGGTGCTTTCAAGCGCGGATTGTTCGTCATCATATTCGCCCATCATCCGCTCAAAATGCCTGTCGGATATCTTTCCCGTGGCGTTTGCCTCGTACAATTTTTTGACCAGACTGTCTAGCTCACCGTACCGCTTTTCAGCTTGTTTAAGCCGTTTTTTGCTATCCTTGATAGTTTCTTCCTGTTGAAGCGTGGAGGCTTCACGAACACGCTGTACAAACTCCCTTTCGTTCTCGCGGACATACCAGCTAACACGCTGAATGGTGTTCAGTATCAGCTTTTCTACATTTTTCGTGGGGATGTAGTGCATGGTGCAGTCGCGGGTAAGCTGGCGGTAACTGGAGCAGATACAGGCATCGTCAAGCCATTTCCCTTGAGCAAGGCTGGTGCGGTGCGTTAGCTTGTAGCCGCAGTCTGCGCATTGCAGAAGCCCTGTCAGGCGGTGCGGAGGCCCTTCTTTCTTTGGCGGGCGGCGCACGGTTTTCCGCAAGCGTTGTGCGTTGTGCCAAGTTTCTTCGTCAACAATAACAGGCATCGCGTTATCGAATATATACTGTTCATCTTCGGTAGTTTTGCGGTGCTTTTTCAGCTTATAGCTTTCCTTTGCGGTCTTTCCAAGCACCTTGCGCCCAATATATTCCGGCCTGTTTAGGATATATCCTACGGTGGTGGCCGACCATGCGTAGGGGTCCGCATACTTCACCGAGCGGACAGGGTGGCCTATGCGTTTCCAATGCTCGGACGGTATCGGGACTTGCTCGGCGCGCAGTATGCGCCCGATTTCGTTTACGCCCTTGCCGTCAATCACCATTTGAAAGATTCTGCGCACGTTTACGGCGGCTTCTTCGTCGATAACCAGCTTGTCCTTATCGTCCTTATCCGGGAGAAAGCCGTAAGGGACAGAGCCGGAACAGCGCAGCCCTTTTTCCATCCTCGATTTGAAAACAGCCTTGATTTTACGGCTTGTTTCGGCCACCGAATACTCATTAAACACATCACGGATTAAAGACATAATATCAAAACCGTTTGCCGTATCGTAATTATCTTCTGCCGCGATAAAACGGACATTGTGTTCTTCAAATGTACGTTTCAATAGCCCGACTTCTACCACATCCCTCCCGATGCGGCTCTGGTCTTTGATAATCACGATTGCCACGTTATCTTTGCGGACTTCATCAAGAAGTTCATAAAGCCCCGGCCTGTTGAAATTCGCCCCGGACCATCCGTCATCGACAAAGTGGCGTGTATTTGGAAATCCGTTTCTTTGTGCGTAGGTTTCTAAAATCTGTTTTTGGTTTTGAATACTTCCGCTCTCGCCCTTTAATAAGTCGTCCTTGCTCAAACGTGAATACAATGCGGTTATTCGGGCATTGTTAAGTTGCTTGCTCATGTAACCCCTCCTTCTTCGCAGCGTTATTATTCCTCTGTCCTTCTCATACTATACCTTTCGGGTCGGTTACGATATATGAACTGTGCATCTGCATTAAATTTGGCTTGAGCCAAAAGCGAGTTTTGCCGGAACCGGAGCCGCCGACAATCAGCACGTTCTTGTTCCGCGCATACTTGGGATTCTTCGGCCTGCTATTCATCGTCAGCGATTCCGTAGCGGTGAGGATAATGTTGTTATCCGGTTTGGGGTCAACATACGGCTCGATGTCTTTTTTGCTGCCCCATCTGGCTGAACCGTATTCCACATCCTTACGCCATTTCTTTGCATTTTTCCGTTTGTTCCAAACGATAAAATATGCTCCTGCCGCTCCAATCAACCCTATGCAAAGGTCAAACGGGTCAAAGGACGGCATGGGGCGGGATAGCACAACATTCAGGTTCCCAATACAGTCCATCAGTTTATGGAATATGTCTTTCCCCGGCGACAGGCGATAGGCTTCTCCGCATTTCATAAAAAACCAAAACAGCATAGCGTATGGAAGGTTCGGAATAACAATCTTCTTGATTTTCACGGTCGTCACAGCTCATGCCCTCCACGGTCGCGGTTCTTGACGGGCGCAGCCTTGATGAGCGCCTTGAATTTCGTCAGCATCGCATCCAAAGCCGGCTTACGGTCTTTCTGTTTTAACATCACCCTCGAATACTCATTAAACGCGGCTTCCATCACCTTACTGTCCTTTGCTTTAAAGAACACCGTCCAATTCGGGGGCGTTGTGGAATTATCGCGTTTGAGTTCAAAGAATATCTTGTGCTTGCGCGCTATCTGCTTGAATGAGCCGATATTGTCACCGGAAACCTCAACGCTGTCGAGTGTGACGCCCTGTTTAGACAGTGATTTGATGCTCTGCCTGCATCCGGCTGTAGATTCACGCCCTTTTTTGAGGAACGCCTGCATCGCTTTCGCAAGCAACCGTCCCGTCAGCTTTGTCGCTTTGACTGAAATGGCGATGGTTTGATTGTTGATTTGCTCATGTTCGTTCAAAGAAACCTCCTTACCGGCACGGCGAATGATTATGCCGCGCCTTGTTTTGTGTACGTTGTGCTTTTTGCAGGGATTGCAGCGTGTTATTCCAATCGTTACCGTAAACCGGAGGGTCGCGCACGGAAATGACGCCGGGTATACCGGCAATCTTATCCGCAACCGCATTGCCGGCTTTATCGTTGTCTGAGCAAACGCAGCAATGCGTTATATGGGGATGCCGCTGCAAAAAATGTTCCAATGTCAAGATACTGCCGCCGCCCAGCGCAAGCCGCCAGCCGTCAAAAACCGGGATGAAACCCTGTTCACACAATGTCTGATGGGAAAGCGCGTCGATTGGGGCTTCATATACCGCGATCTCATGACTGTCCGGGTTCTTGGGCGGCAAAACGAAGCCGTATTTTTTGTCGCTGCCCTCCGCGTCGCATTTGAAAGCGCTTAAAGTCCCGCGCATGGCGGCATACCGGGCTTTTCCGTATTCATCCCGCCCGACAAAAATCGCGTTATGGAAACCTTTGCTTTCATAAAGCGAACCCCGCTTGATACAATCCAATATAAGGGGTTTATCAATCCCACGGCTTTGAAGATACGCGATAACGCGCCTGTTATCACTGTTTCGCACAGGCAGGGCAAAGGGCTTGCGTTTAAGCGGTGATACAGATTGCCGTGAGGGCACGCGTTCGACGGGCTTTTCTTTCAATAGGATACAAACGGCGTCCACAAGGCCGTAACCGCGCACGGCGGTAAGGTAATCAAGCGCCGTTTTGCCGCCGATTTCCTCACTGTGCCAGTACCAGCCTTTTTCACTGACAGCCAGCGACGGGTGCTCTTTCATGCGATAACCCTTGCCGGTACGCCTAAAATCACCGGATTCACAGGCGAGGATGTATTCAAGGACACCGACCTGGCGGGCATGGGCGATTTGCTCTTTGCTCACATAGCCCATCACAAAGACCCTCGCTTCCTTTTTATCCGGTTATGCGCGATTGCATAACGTTTTTCTTCTTCACAGCAGCATTTTTCCAATTTGCAGCCGCGTTTTTTTCCGCCGTAATGGAGACAATAAAAGCAATCCATATCTTCCATATGGTATTGAAACTTGTTTGCAACCTGCACATTTCGGCTCATGATAAACTCCTCCTGTCGGCGAAAATAGAAAATGCCCGGCACAAGCAATGAATTTTCAGACGCTTGCGCCGGGCATTTTTTGAGTGTATAATTGGCAGTAGTATATTTTAAGGTAGGTATTTGTCTTGGCTGTATATGTTTGTGCGAATAGAAAGTGCCTGTTTACGTTTGAACGCACCGGTTCTGTGGAAGTTTGCCCCGATTGCGGGCATATAAATGTCCGTTATGCCAATGATGATGAAGTAGAAGAATATCGGAAGAACCGCGAAGAATCAGGTGCAAATTATCAGAAAACAAAAAAATCCCCGGCTCGCTCCCAATAAAAGAGAGTGAACCGGGGATTTCGTATAGTGCTTTCATGGATAATCACAGGCATAGCAAAAGGCGGGATGTTTACTACATTTCTGTAAACATCCCGTCCTTTGACATGTCTGTGATATTACAGTTTTACGATGATGTTGATATTGGAGTAATCGAAACGGGCGTGTCAAGGATAACCTCGATACGCTCATCACCAAACAGGACGGCGATAGGCTTTCGCCCAGCAAGCATATATTGTGGGGAGATTAATTGATAAGTAATCTCATTTCTTGTCATAATGTAACCTTAGCTTTCCAGTCTTTTAGCAGCCCAATGATAATCCCGTCAATCTGCTTAGTGGAATAGTGTTGTGGGAAAAAGCTTCGGTATCGGATGTTATCAGTCTGCTTTGTTTTAGACGGCTTCTTTTCTTCCGAAAGCACCATGTCAATCGCCGCGTCTGTCAATTCACCGCTCTGTGATAGCTTTTTCAATCGCTGTGCCTGCGAGAGCGACGGTTTAACTTCATTCGCGGCCATTACATCGGCTACGGTTGTCTGCTGTTTTTGCGTAAGGTACGATAATTCCACGGCAGGATTGAAAGCAAGTTGATTCGCGTCTACCTTGTCAATCAGCACAACAATAAGTTCAGTCAATCGTATGATGCGGAAAAGCTGACTTTTTTTCACACCCGTTCGCTCAATCATGATTTCATATGAGTTGCTTTCACTTTTCACACCTCTGTGGTTAAGCGCTTCCATCATTACGCGGAACGCCCACGCACGTTCACTCGGCAATATTTTCTCGCGTTGTTCAAGGTTACTGTCAACCATAACAAGTACCGCGTCATCATCGTCCATTTCGCGGACTATCACCGGCATTGTGGAAATTCCGGCAAGTTCACAAGCACGTTTGCGGCGATTGCCGCAGAGTAGTTCATATCCGCCATCATATCGCGGTCTGACAAGGCCGGGTTCACGGATGCCGTGTTTTGTAATATTCATGGATAGCCTGTACATTGATAAATCGTCATTTACTTGGAACGGGTGAAATTCAGGCGGGTACATATCTGATAGCGGCATTTCAACAATATGGCCTTCGTTGATTGTTACGACTGTCGTGGTAGACGCGAAAATGTCATTATAGTCTGCGAGGGCGAGGTTGCCGCTTGTTTTGGTCTTAGGCACTGTTAAGCACCTCCCTCACAAGGGATTCATATGCAACCGCAACCTTGCCGCGTGGGTCATATGAATAAATGCTTATGCCCTGTGCGCTGCTTTCATCGGCCCGGACAGAGTGGGGGATGTGTCCGCTGAAAATGCGGATATTGCTGCCGTAGGCGCTTTCTACAGTTGATATTACTTCCCGCGTGAAGTTCGCCCTTGTGTCCACCATCGTAAGCAGGATGCCGCTGATTTCAAGATTCGGATTGATTTGCCGCTTGACTTGTGATACAGCTTTAAGTAATAGCTCCAACCCTTTTGCATCAAGAAATTTAGGTCTTACCGGGATGATTATGCTGTCTGCTGCAGCTAAAGCGTTTATGGTAAGCAAATCAAGTTTCGGCGCTGTATCAATCAAAATATATTCGTATAGTGGCTTTAGTATTTCGATATACTGCCTGAGTACCGTTTCCCGTCCGATTAGCGGCGCGAGGGAGATTTCCATGCCATCAAGCTTATTGTTTGAGGGCATGAGGTCCACGCCTTCCGCATGTCGGATGATTCCATCCGTAGGGTCAAATTCGATTTCGCTTATGATGTGTGACATAACTGTTGCGAGAGTGACAGGCAGTTTGTCCGGCTCGGTAATACCGAGGCTTACGGTCAGCGAATTTTGGCTGTCTGCATCCAGCAGGAGAACCTTTTTGCCCTGTTTTGCAAGCCCGACGCCGAGACTTGCGGCGGTCATGGATTTTCCGCATCCACCTTTTCTGTTTGATACGACTAAAACTTTGCCCATAAACATCCTCCTCATGTGGGGGCAAAACTTCATGCAATGATTATAACGTCTAATTTTTTACGTTAGCAGAATCAGCCCCAAAATGTGATATAGCTTGACCAACTTCCGAAACCCTTGAATTATAGCGGTTTCTTCGAGTTGGTTCTATTATATCAGCATCCCCGACGACGCCGTCGGCGGAAAGCCCGTTCTGCCTTTGGTACGTCATAACGGCATTTCGCGTCATGGGCCCGAAAACACCGTCTATTCCGACGTTTGGAATCCGCACGGTTGAAAGCGCGTCCTGCAAAGTGCAGACATAAACGCCCCTGCTGCCTTCCCTTAAAAGCGGATATCCGGCGGCGCAGGCGGGAGGCCCGAGCCTTGCGTCGAAATGCACCCATGTGGGGGTAAGGTAAGCCGGCTCCACATACGACCACACACCGACATTCGTCGCGGTGGCCCGAAGCTGGGTCCGGCCGTGGGCGGTTAAGTTTTGCCCCACGTCAAACGATACGCCGGCGTAATGCTGCGACTGGTTCGCGTGGCCGCCCTCGCCTATGCGTTTAAAAGCCGCCCCGACATAAATGCCCCGGCCCCATGCAGCCCTCGTTGTATTCCACGCCCGCATTGCGCGGATATCCGTCCAGATGATATTAGAGTTTGACCGCGCTCTGAATTCCCTTACGGTGAGCGTGCCGCCCGTTACGTAAGGCATAGGGTTATGTAATTGAAGCGCGTGCCGTTCCATGCCGTTTGTTGCGTTATTAAATACAAGAACATTGACCATGTCATCAAATCCTATCTGTAATTTGGTTTTATGATAATATATGCCGCATATGCTGCCTGTGTCACGCCCCAATATCTTCTGAATAGAATATAATAATAACTTTGAAAGCAGGGGTTATGTCTATATGCCGGTTATTGCTATGATTCTGGAAGCGGTTATGCTCGCCTTGGCTTTGTCGGTAGACTCTTTTATAGCAAGCTTCTCTTATGGCAGTAATAAAATAAAGATACCGCTGCTGTCGGTTGGAATCATCAACCTTTTATGCAGCGGTATTTTAGGGGCTTCGCTGATTGCGGGAACTTTGTTAAGGGCATACATACCGGAAAGCGTAACCGTTGCGGTTTGCTTTACAATCTTGTTCATACTGGGAATTGCAAAGCTTTTGGATAGTTTTGCGAAAACCGTCATCAGAAAATATAATCATATAAATCATGAAATAAAATTTTCTATGTTCAGCTTTAAATTTATTTTAACGCTGTATGCCGACCCGATAGAGGCCGACGTCGATAGCTCGAAGCTCATCTCGCCCGCGGAAGCGGCCTCCCTTGCGGTTGCTCTGTCGCTTGACGGATTGGCTGTCGGGTTTGGCGCGGCAGTCGGCAACGCAAATGGGCTTCTAGTCTTTTTATCATCGCTTTTAATCGGCGCGCTTGCTATCATGCTTGGCTGCCGTACAGGACACAAAGCCGCCCACAAGCTGCCCTTTAACCTGTCGTGGCTAAGCGGCGCTTTGCTCATCCTGCTGGCGGTCATGAAGCTTTTTTAATGAATGCCAAATTTTAGCAAAATATTTCTACATTATTCATATTGTATTTAAAATTGCTTTTGTGTATAATGGGACTTACCTCTCTAAAAATTGAAAAGCAAATCGGAGGCAATACATATGATACATCCGTTTCAGGATGCGCTCGTTACTTTAATCGGCACGCCGCTTCGCTGCAACCGGCAGGTCGCGCGCCAAGAATTAGTAAATGCAGGCGGTATACCCGACGAGGTAATTACCGCTTTTACAAGCTATGTCGTCGCCTTTTACAAGGCGGACGAAACGAAGGCATACAAAAATGCGCTGTACTATGAATCGTACGGTACGCTTTCAATCCTCACCGAGGAGCAATTCTTTGCGATTCTTGAGGAAAAACACGTGTCTTCTAAAAAAACAAAGCATCATGGCGACGATGTAATGCACGATACAAACGCCGACGTCAAGGCCCGTGAATCAAAACGGATCACGCAGGATATCTTAAACCGCAAGCATATGAATTTTTTAGAGCGAAACGGCATCTACTCAAACGAGTCAAGGGTGAAAATCAACTTAAGCCCGCTCGACAGGGATTACCGCGCCGATAAGGCAAGGGGTCTGCTTCATGGATAACGCAAATTTGGTGCTTAAAGCAATCGAAGCCAGAAAAAGCTCCTACTCGCCTTACTCAAGCTTTATGGTGGGCTCTGCCCTGCTTACAAAGTCGGGTAAGGTCTTTTGCGGCTGCAACATCGAAAACGCGGGCTTCAGCCCCACAAACTGCGCTGAGCGCACTGCGTTTTTCAAGGCCGTATCTGAGGGCGAGCGGGATTTTACAGCCATCGCCGTCGCCGGCTGGGGAAAAGACGAGGAGCCCGCGCAAGCCTTTCCGTGCGGCGTATGCCGCCAGGTCATGAGGGAGTTTTGCGACCCTGAGACATTTAAGGTGCTTGTCGCCAAAAACGATAAGGGCGGATACACGGAGCATACGCTAAATGCGCTTTTGCCTCACAGCTTCGGTCCCGGCAATTTTTTTTGAGGAGGTATTGGATACCCCTCAATACGTATTTACAAAATTTGCTGCAACAAAAAACCGCCTTTCGGCGGTTTTTTTGTTTTAAGCTTTATCGTTATCATCTTCATCAGGCCCGTATTCCTCAGCTTCATGGGGGTCCTGATGCCCGGCCGGCTGCAGAAGCTGCGGCGTTTCATGCAGTAACGGCGGTTCTCCGGCGGGTGAAGGCTCATCCTGCGTGACGAATTCTTTTTCCTGTTCCCTTTGCCATTTAAGCTTGCGTTTTTCCTCGCGCTTTTGTCTTTTCTCATCGCTTCCCTCAATGATTAGGTAAAACGTAGGCAGCAGCAAAAGCGTAAGAATCATCGAGACGGTAAGCCCGCCTATGATAACCGTCGCAAGACCGCTCATCATCGCGGCGTTGCCGGTAGCGAAAAGCATCGGCAAAACGGACAGGATCGTCGTCATCGTCGTCATGATGATCGGGCGCAGGCGGTTGCGCCCCGTATAGATAAGCGCGGTGGTAATATCCATGCTTTTGCGGTACTTTTTTGTGCCGTCAACAAACAGTATCCCGTTGTTTACAACAATAGACACAAGTATAAGGAACCCTAAAAGCGAAGTCATGCTGAGCGTAACGTTCGTCAGGTACATCAGCGCAACGGCGCCTATCACGCTAAACGGGATGCATATCATAACCAATAGCGAGTGCTTGACAGACTCAAACTGGATTGCCATAACCATGAAAATCAGCCATATGCCCGCAAAGATAGCGATGAAAAGCGCGCCGAATTCCTCATTCATCATCTCCGCCTGCGGGTCGGCGCGGAGTGTTATGTTATGTGGGAAATCCATATCAGCGACTCTTTGGTGTATGTCGGCGGCAGCTTCAAACCTTGCCTCATGGCGCGGCGTGACGGTGACGCTTACGTAATATTGGTTATCCTCGCGCACGATGCTTTGCGGGATGTCTGTAAATTCGATTGACGCAATGTCCAAAAGCGGCACGGACGTACCCATAGGCGACGTAAGGATCAGATGCGAAAGGTCGGAAACCGTTTCGTATTTGCCGTGCGGATACTCGACGCGGATCTTGTAATTCCTGTCGTCCTGCATGAGAAGCTGCGTTGCTTCGGCGCCGCTTAACACGGCGTTTACGTTACCCGCTAACATCATTGGAGTAAACCCGACAGCCGCGGCTTTCAGCGAATCAATTACGATTTCCGCCTGCGGAGTAGGGGCCGCGACGCTGGACGTTACCGTGACGACGTCGGGGTTTTTGCTTACCTCCGCTTCGATTTCGCCGACAAAGCTTCTCAACGCTTCAAGGTCCTTGCCGTTTAAGCTTATCGTGACGTCGCCGCTCGACATGCCCGCCGTCATGGATTCGGAGGATACCGTTATAACGCAGTTAAGCCAGTTCTTCGTCTGCTCACGGAACAGCTCGACCATATCGTTCGTCGACATTTCTCGGTCTTTTTTTAAATAAACGCTGACGCTTGCGCCGCCCCCGCTGTTCATCGCCATCAGGTTTATACCGCCGCTTCTGCCCGCGCGCGCGCTGTAGCGCTCAACATCGGGGTGGTCTTTTACAATCTCTTCGAGGTTAAGAAGTATCTCGTCGATCTTTTCAAGGTTTAAGCCCGGGCGCGTCTCAACGGAAATATTGACGATCCCCTGGTCTGTCGCGGGCATAAGCTCCATGTTTATCTGCGTTGCAAGAAATGCGCAGCCCGCAATCATAAGTACTGAAACTACCGTAGCCAGAACTTTTCTGTTAAGGATTCGCCTTAACAGCCCGGCATAAGCGGCCTCCAGCTTACGTATCATCCTGTTGCCTATCGCATGCTCGCGCTGCCGCGGCCTGAACTGAACGAAAAACAGCGGGATCAGCGTAATCGCCGAAAACAGCGAAGCCAAAAGCGCAAAGATGATTGTAAACCCAAGCGGAGTGAACAACTGGCCCGACAGCCCCGGAATCATTGCAAGCGGCAGGAAAACGACCATCGTCGTTATCGTGGAGCCCGCAATGGCGCCTAAGACAAATTTCATGCCCTCCATGACGGAGTCTGCAAAGGTTTTATCGCGGCCCCTTGCCTTAAAGCACGCGTCGAGGACGACGATAGCGTTATCCGTCATCATGCCGACGCCCAAAACCATCGAGCTCATGGTGATAACGTTTAAGGAAAAGCCCATGATGCTCATCAGTATAAACGACACAAGCAGCGACACGGGCATTGAGCTTCCGACAATCAAGGACGCCTTTATGTCCCCTAAAAACAAGAAAAGCACAAGCATGGACAAAACGACCGCCAAAATAATGCTCTGGCTTACGGACATGATGGAGTCCTGGATCGTCTCGCTGTTGTCGTTGACAATATCGATCGTGATGCCGTCGTTGTTTGTGTTTATCGCATCAATCACGCCCCTTACCTGACGTGAAACGGAAACGGCGCTTGACATCTGCCGTTTTTGTATCCCTAGCCTTATATTCTCCTCGCCGTTGTAGCGGCTGACGCTTCCTGCGTCGCGGATCGCGTAGTCAATCGCCGCGACGTCTGAAAGGCGTATTGTATCACCGCTGCCAAGGGACAGCGGGATATTTTCAAGCGCTCTTATGGTGTTATACTTCGCGGAGATTCGAACATTCAAAGACTGGCTGCCGTAGTCGGCGGTACCGCTAGGCATGGAAAAGTCGGCTGTCCTCAAGGCGTCTGTGATTCTGCTCATCGAAACGCCGTACTGTGAGAGCCTGTCTTCCATCAACTCAACACGGATATATTCCTCCCGGCCACCTGAAACGCTTAAGTCGGCGACGGTCGACAGCTTTTCAAATTCCGGTACAATTTCATCCTGAACATACCGCAGCAGGTTTTCGCTGCCCTCTGAGCGCACCGAAAGCGTCATGGTGTCCGCGGCGTTTATGTCTATTTCAATGACGATAGGCTTTTGCGCGTCGTCAGGAAGCTGCCCTGAAACAAGGTCAAGGCGCTCGGACGCGGCGGCGAAGGCCCTGTCCATATTTGTGCCGTATTCATACTCGACCAGAACAAGCGACGTGTTTTCCATCGATATCGACTGTACCGTTTTAATCCCGCTCAAAGACGCAACCGCGCCTTCAATCGTGTTCGTCACGAGCTTTTCAACGTCGCTTGGACCGGCGTTCGGATATGTAGTGCTGATTACCAGCATCGGGAAGTTTATTTCAGGCATTAGCTCCTGTGGCATACCAAGAATCGATGTGAGCCCGAACAGCACGATTGCAAGAATGATTACAATCGCTGAAACGGGGCGCTTTATAATTAATGCAGTTAATTTCAAAGGTTATTTCCTCTCAGTCGATTATAATAAGCTCGGACCCATCGCGCAGATTGGAGTTCCAGGTAACGATGACAAGGTCGTTCCTTTGAAGCCCGCTTATAACCTGGATATCCAGGTCATTTGAGATACCGGTTTCAATGAACACTTTTTTCGCAAACCCGTTATCGGCTACATATACGTAAGGTGCGCCGCCTTCATGATAAATTGCGTCTATCGGTATGACGATACTGTTTCTTGCCTTTTGCGTCTCGGCGAACACCTTGACGGCGGAACCTGTCAGGAATGTTTCGGACGGATTTTGAATGCTTGCCTTTACGGCAAACAGCCCGCTTCTTAAATCTGCGGCGCTTGCCGTTTCGGTGATCCTTGCCGTATATTCCTTATTATTTCTTTCGATTTTTATGACGTCTCCGATATCCATGCTAAGAAGCGCCGTTTCGGATACGTTGAACGTAACGATCATGGAATCCTTGTTTGAAATTGTAAACATCGGTACTTGCGGCGCCGCCATATCGCGCGGGTCCTGGCTGCGTGTTTCAATATATCCGCTTATGTTCGCCGTTACCGCATAGTTTTTAAGGTCGTTTTCCATTCTTGTGATGCTTATGTACTGGTCTGAAAGGTTTGCGTTGATTCTCGCCATCTCGATTTGCTGGTTTGTTAAGTTGCGCTGCTCCGATACGCCGACCTTTGCGATGCGCTCGGAGTCCTTAGCGGCTTGAAGGTTCACCTTCGCGGCATCTAGCGCGCGTTCCGCGTTTTCAACGGCAATATACGCGTTGTCTACCGAGATGTCGGCCTGCCGTATACCGTCTCTGGCGCCGTGTTCCGCCGCATCCTGCGTCATTTGCATCTCATATCCCCACTGCTCGCCATCTCGAATATTGTCAAGCCCGCGCCGCGCCGACCGGCGGTTGGCTAAGGCGGAATTAAGCTGATTATTTGCCAGTTCAACCCCGGATTCGGCATTTTTCACGGCGATTTCTGCCTGCTCGACAGCCGTCGCCGCCCCGTTTAAACCGGCGTTATAACCGCCCTCCTGCTTAAACTCAAACACGTCCAGGGCGTTTTGTGCCATGGCAAGGGAATAGTTCGCCCTTTGCTGTGCGGTTCCGACCGCGGCCCTTGTCTGCGCGATGGAAAGCTCCAGCGCCGTTGAATCAATCACGGCAAGAACCGCGCCCTCCTCGACGTAATCGCCCTTATCGTAATTCATTAAAAGAATCTCGCCGGCAGCCTTCGGGAACACCGTCACCTGACGGTTCGCGTCAAGCGTACCGATAAATTCATTTGTAACGGCAATATCCTGCGGCACGGGACGCATGACGTCAACCGTTATGCGCTCGTCTGTCACAGCCTCGGGTGAAGCGTTATCACCTCCACCTTCGCCAATTCCGGCCGCTCCCAGCGACACGGCGCCTATCGCGACAACCGTCACGCACGCAATGATGATTTTTGTTTTTTTACCTGACATGAAACGAATCCTCCAGAAATGCACTATAGTTTTTTTACTCGGTATAGTATAGCTTACTTTTCTTTAAAAACAATTTAAAAAGAATGAACAGATTGTTAAAGCTATCTTATATTATTGTATTGATTAAATAATACAATAATACACTTGTTTTGTCAAACCGGTCAATGCGCAAAGAATGAACGATTATGTACTATATGAATAGTATCAAAATATGCTTGGTTTACTGCAAAAAGTATAAAAAAACCGGCTCGCGTCATGGCCGTATAGAATAAACCGGTAATTATTGATTCAGGTACAGCACACGATGGGTCATGATACCCGCAGAGAGCTGAAAGTCATTCCTGCACAGGTCAAAATTGTGGAACACAAGCGGGCTGTATACAGTTGTCGGTCTTGCGAAAAACACAGTGTTTATGACATCGTTGAAAATATACGCATAGAAGATACTTTTAGACAATGGGTGGAAAACGAGCGTATCAACTACGAAATCATAGTTTACTAATTTTTACAGTATCAAAAACAAAGCTTGTCTTTTCGCTTGACCTTGCGGGTTTGCGATATTGGATATATAATAAGGTCAAATAGTAGTATAAGATTAATTCAGTAAAGAAATGAGAATACAGAGTAGACTATTTGTATTGGAGGTTAAAATGCTGGCTAAAAAGTTTATAAGCCGACGCATATTATTAGTGATCGTGTTGGCAGTGCTACTCGGATCAGCTGTAATATCAGCTAAGTATCTTTTCATTAGTAATAAAACCCAAGCACTGATTTTCAATAATATAGAATCGTTATATCAAGGTGCGCCTATGTATTATGAAGACGCTCGTGCAACAGAAATCTCTCTTGACGAAGCATGTAAAATTCTCAATTATGACATTTCTGAATGCATACCAGAAAAATTAAAGGGTTACATACTTGGAATATCTAAGAGTTACTTCATTCCCGATGAAATACGTTGCATTGACATTAGTATAGTTGAACCAACAGATGAGTCCGTATTTGGGAAAACAATTATTATTTCAATAGCAAACAAAGAATGGTCGGAACGCAGTTCATCAAGCATTGATTATGTTTACAATAGTTTAACTCACGAAAAAAACTACATTAGTAATATAGCGGTAGATGCTTTTGTACATTCGCCTTCTAACCAAGAAGAAGATACCATATTCATTGCCAGTTTTAAAATCAACAGTTTTGAATATTATGTCGAAGGGTGCTACGGAATTACTCAGGAAGAGTTTTCTGAGGTTGTCACTAAAATTATTAATCTCCAAGTGCAATAGCCGTCTAATTCACAAAGGCAAAGCGTAAGCGGTTAACTCCAACTTCTCCGCCCCATCGGGGCTGTATCCAACGAAAATCAATGGAAATCCAGGGCGGGTGATTGCAATTGGCATTATCAATTCTTCTCCGTCTGCAATTGATATTTGTCGTTTTTCCCAAGTGTCGGAATCCGACCCCAAATGAAAAGTCAGTATACCTTCATCTATGGAAATCACA
>Ga0099364_10002574_pt1 | contig 28792 bp, 28 predicted proteins | sample TergutTh196P3_FD_73070 | JGI IMG/M metagenome (GOLD analysis project Ga0099364, IMG submission 73070) | Microcerotermes parvus P3 segment gut microbial communities from Pointe-Noire, Republic of the Congo - Th196 P3 | ecosystem: Host-associated > Arthropoda: Insects > Digestive system > Gut ...
TTTCGTTATCTGCTGTTTGACTTAAATCGCGCCGATGACGAAACAATCGCTTCTACACGCAAACTCTTAGATGCGGTATTTTCGCTTGATAAAGTAAACTCCGATGTCGATGATTATATTTTTCAAGCGTTAAATCAACTGTCTAAATGGAAACATTCATTAGGCGACGACGAAATAAACGAATTGTTGGGGTGGCTTGAATATGCCTATTTCAACGGAGAACCCCCGTTAGATTTAGAAGAGGTTTTAAAACAAATTTTAAAGAAAGGTAAGGTGAGCGGTATGACACATTCCGGCGAAAGATGGAGAGATAAACAGATAAATATAGGTATTCAGATAGGTATTGAAAAGGGCAGACAAGAAGGCATGGAAAGGGGCATGGAAAGGGGTAGACAAGAATGCATGCAAGAAATCATTGAAAGGTTTAGACGAGGCGGCATGTCCGAAAACGAGATTGAGAAGTTCTTGCATTAAGTTCTGATTGGCTTTTGAGAAATGTAGGGGACGGGCTTGCCCAAATAAAATCTAAATCATACCCCTAATTTTCCCACGCAACGGCAAAAGCATTCGCGGTGATACAGAAAGTTCGTCAATGCCCATGCGTAAAAATGTTTCGGTAAGCTCTAAGTCTGCGGCGATTTCTCCGCAGATGCCAACCCATATTCCGGCATCTTTCGCCGATTTAACCGTCATTTCAATCATCTTCATAACAGCAGGGTGATGTGGGTCGTAAAAAGAGCCGCTGTTGCTGTTTTGCCTGTCTGCCGCTAAGGTGTATTGAGTAAGGTCGTTTGTGCCTATGCTGAAAAAATCCACCATTTCGGCAAGAGTTTCGCTTATCATAACTGCGGCGGGCGTTTCGACCATAATCCCAAGCTCAGCTTCAGCGTTGAACGGTATTTTCTCACGCCGCAAGTTTGATTTAACTTCATTGACAATCATCAAAACATCCTCCACCTCGCGCACTGAAGTAATCATAGGAAACATAATAGCTACATTTCCGAAAGCAGAAGCACGGTATAAAGCGCGAAGTTGAGTTTTGAATATCTCGGGTTTAGCAAGGCAAAGTCGCACGGCGCGAAGCCCCATCGCCGGATTTTCCTCAGTTGGCAGTTTGAAATAATCAGCCTGTTTATCCGCGCCTATATCAAGGGTGCGGATAATGGTTTTCTTGTCGCCCATGCTAACGGCGACTTTCTTATAGGCAATAAACTGTTCTTCTTCTGTTGGCGCGCTTTTCCTGTCAAGATATAAAAATTCACTTCTGAAAAGCCCTATTCCCTCTGCATCATTGTTGATAGCCTCGTCAATGTCGGTTACATGATTGATGTTTGCGTAAAGGCTGATTCTCCTTCCGTCAGCCGTCACGCTCGGCAAGCCTTTTAGTTTATTTAGCAGTTCACGTTTTTTTCGGGTTTCATCTAATTTTTCAGCCATTGCTTTCAGCGTGGCTTCATTAGGCTCGAAATATAGTTTGCCGTTAAAACCGTCTAATATTGCCTGTTTTCCGTCTAACTCTCCTGAAAGAGCCTGCACACCGAAAACGGCAGGCAAACCTAACGAACGCGCAAGTATAGCGGCATGAGAATTTACACCGCCCTTCACGGTTGCAAACCCTATTGCCATGTTTTCAAAGCGAACCGCCTTCGGAAACTCGCGTACCCTCAAAAACCTTCAAACTCCTCCCCTCCTATACGTATTATCATATCAACTTCTTCATTTCATCAGCCACATGCTGAACCTGCGTTCCTATAACAACCTGCACGCTTGTTTTTCCGGGACGAATCACACCTCTCGCTCCTGCTGATTTTATGGCTTTTTCATCTACATCTGTGTGGTTTTTGACTTCAATTCTCAGGCGAGTTATGCAGTTATCAAGAGAAGCAATGTTTTCAGCCCCACCGAGAGCCGCGAGAATTTGTTTTGCCATTGCAGTAAAGTCTTTTCCACCGCTCGACACCGCTGATTTTATTTCCATCTCTGTGTCGTCATCGTCTTCGCGCCCGGGTGTCTTAAGATTAAATTTAGTTATAATAAAGCGGAAAAGCAGATAATAAATTACGAAAAAGACTGCGCCCACAACAAATACACCCCAAGGGTTTTGCGCCATAGGCGTTTTCCAGCATAAGATGAGGTCGATTAGACCGCCGCTGAAATTAAATCCCGTGCGAATAGGCAGGGCTGCCATTACACCCATTGAAATTGCGGTTAACACGGCATGGACAACGTAAAGAAACGGGGCTAAAAACATAAAGGCAAATTCAAGCGGTTCTGTTACGCCGGTAAGAAATGCGGCAAAAGAAGCCGAAAGCAAAAATCCTGCCGTTATTTTTTTCTTTTTTTCTTTTGCCGTGTGAAGCATAGCTAAAGCGGCCCCCGGCAAGCCGAACATCATAATCGGGAAGAAGCCGGTCATATACTGCCCGGTAACACCATATTCTCCGGTATGGCTCCAGAAATTTTCAAGGTCGTTGATTCCTGCCACATCAAACCAAAACACCGAATTAAGCGCGTGGTGCAATCCTAAAGGCAATAAAAGACGATTAAAAAATCCGTAAATTCCTGCGCCGACTGCCCCTAATTCCATAATGAGCGAACCGAATGCAACCAATCCGCCGTAAACAACAGGCCAAACAAAAAGCAAAATCATAGCTGTAACAATGCTTATTCCTCCGGCAACAAGTGCCACGCTTCGTTTTCCGCTGAAAAAAGCCAACGCATCCGGCAATTTGGTGTTTTTAAATCGGTTATAACAAAACGCGCCGATAAGCCCACATATTATGCCGATAAACACATTGTCGATTTTTCCGAACGCCGCGCTTACCTCTTCAATCGGCGTTTTGCTGAACATGGCTATAGCTTGGGGAGATAATATATTTTGAATCAAAAGCCACGATATTAACCCTGCAAGCCCTGCCGCGCCATCATTATCATCAGCCATGCCGACAGAGACACCTAACGCGAAAAGCAACGGCATACTGCCGATGATGGCATTCCCTGCCGATATTAAAAAGGCGGCTATTTGATTTCCCTCACCCCACCCGGACGGGTCAAGCCAATAGCCTATTCCCAACAAGACGGCGGCAATCGGCAGACAAGCAACGGGCAACGTCGTCGGTCAATAAACTGACAGCGTGACCCGTCTCAAACATTTGCTCAACAGTCGCTTTACACGGCGCGCGAACGCAAGCCGAATCGGGTTTAACAGCTATACCCGGGCCTAAAATACCTTGGCTGAAAACAGGGTCGCTGATTTCCGAAAGCGGTATGACTACACCATCCATCGGTGAGGCGATTACAATATTCTTTTTCCCAAAACCAAACATTATTTCTCACTCCATTCGTTAACTGTCTACTCTCAATTGTCAACTGTCAAGAGCCTCCATCAACCCCCAACACCTGCCCTGTGACGTATTGTGCGTTTGCTAAATATCTCGCCGCTGTGGCTATGTCTGTGGGTGCGCCTATTTTCATAAGGGCGGTGTTATTCGCCACCTGTTCTAATTCTTCGCGGCTGAATTCGCTGTTCATCGGGCTTTCAATCAGCCCCGGCGCAATCGCGTTTACCCTGATTCCCGATGGGCCCAATTCTTTTGCCAACGCCTTTGTGAACCCGATAAGACCGGCTTTAACAGTTGAATAATGAACCTCACAAGATGCCCCGACAATCCCCCAAATTGATGAAATATTAATTATACAACCACTCTTTCGCCTAATCATTTCGGGAATGACTCCCTGCGAATAGTTAAAAGCCCCTGTTAAATGAACATCGAGCATTTTATACCACTCAAGCTCAGTTATTTCGGTAAAGAGCTTAGATTTTGCTATCCCGGCATTGTTTATAAGCAACTCACAATCTGAACAGCGGCTTAAAATTCTGTCAGCTGATTTGCGGTCAGACACATCACACCTAAAGCCGCGTGCGTTCTCAAACTCGCTTTCAAGCCCTTTTGCCGCGGCTGTATTGTTAAGATAGGTGAAGATGACGTTGTGGTCTTTTGAAAATTCTCTTACCAACGCCGCCCCGATTGCCCCGGTTCCACCGGTTATAATTGCTGTTTTCATGCGACAATAATCTGATTGCCGTCTGAGCTTATGCTTATTGCGCTGAGACTTTTCTCGCCGTTTGATATAATCAGATTGGCTATTTCGTCTTCTAACTCTTTTCTAATTACCCTTCTTATGTCTCTTCCGCCGAATTTGCCGCCCTCTGATTTCGATTTTGCGGCGATGTAATCATAAACATTATCCTCGACATTAAGCTCGATTGTTTTTTCCTTCAACGGTTCTCTCATTTCGTCAACCATCAACTTTGAAATTTCGCGGCGACTATTGTCGCTGAGCGGAGAAAACACCACAACCTCATCCACCCTCGCCAAAAACTCGGGACGTAAAAAGTCTTTTAGGGCTTTTAATGCCTTTTCTTTTGAAATATCGCCCTCGGTTTTAGCAAATCCCACGCCGGTTGATTTGTCGGCGGAACCCGCGTTGCTCGTCATTGCAATTACCGTGTTTTCAAAACTGATTGCGCGCCCGTGGGCATCGTTGACTTTCCCCTCATCTAAAATTTGAAGAAGAATGTTCATAACATCGGGATGGGCTTTTTCAATTTCGTCAAAAAGAATTACAGAGTAAGGGCGGCGGCGCACTTTTTCGGTCAACTGCCCTGCTTCGTCATATCCCACATAGCCGGGTGGCGAGCCGATAATTCGTGAAACGCTGTGTTTTTCCATGAACTCGGACATATCAAGGCGTATGAGAGGTTCAACCGAATCAAACAATTCAGTTGCCAAAACCTTAACCAACTCTGTTTTTCCGACACCGGTGGGCCCGACAAAGATAAACGAAGCAGGACGGCGGCGCGCCGAGAGTTGAACCCGCGAACGTTTTATTGCCGATGCAACTAAGCCGCAGGCTTCTTGTTGCCCAATGATTTTTTGGTTTAAAACGCCCTCAATTTTCCCTATTTTATTGAACTCGGATTCCATTATTTTGGTGGCAGGAATGCCGGTCCACAATTCAATCACTTTGGATAAATCAAGTTCAGTTACTTGAATTTCTTTAACTTTTGGCTCTAAAACTTCTAACTCTTGTTGATTTTTTGCGATTTGCGTTTTGACGGTTGCTAACCTTTCATAGTCAACTCTCTCTTTATTGCTGATAATGGTTTCTTCTTCTGTTTCTAATTTCTTGTTTTCTTCCGCAAGCGACTCATAGCGCGACAGTTCAGTGCTTTTTATACTGGCGCATGCCGCCGCTTCGTCTAACAGGTCAATGGCTTTGTCAGGAAGAAACCTATCGTTTATATACCGCTCAGACAATACGGCGCAAGAGCGCAAAATATCATCGGGAACAATGATTTTATGGTGGCTCTCATAATAATCTTTTATTCCTTTAAGCAGTTCAATAGTGTCTTCAATAGTCGGCTCGTTTATGACAACCGGCTGAAAGCGGCGTTCAAGCGCGCTGTCTTTTTCTATGTGTTTTCGATATTCGTTGAAGGTGGTAGCACCAATGACCTGCATCTCGCCACGTGACAAAGCGGGCTTGAACATATTAGCAGCGTTCATTGTCCCCTCGCTGTCACCTGTTCCCACCAAATTATGAACCTCATCGATGAATATTATGATATTCCCCGCGTTCTTGATTTCTTCAATTAAAGACTTTACCCGACTTTCAAATTGACCCCTGAACTGTGTTCCTGCGATTAAGGCGGTTAAATCTAAAAGATAAAGCTCTTTGTTTTTGAGACGAAACGGCATGTCACCGCTTTCAAGTCTGAGCGCGATGCCTTCGGCTATGGCGGTTTTCCCCACACCCGGCTCACCGATAAGACAGGGGTTGTTTTTAGTTCTTCGTGAGAGAATTTGCGTTACCCTGTCAATTTCCTTGTCTCTGCCTATAACCCTGTCAAGCTCTCCGCGCTTTGCTCTTGCAGTTAAATTAGTGCAAAACGTGTCTAAGAATTTTCTTTTTTTGTTTTCTTTCTTATTTTTCTCCTCTTTTGGCTTTTGCTCTTTTTCTTTTTGTTGCGGAAGTTCTTGACTATCCCCATGTTTGAAAATATTATGGAAGAAGTCGGGAATCAAGCTCGCGCCTCCCGGCTTAAAGCCGAAAATATCGTCATCATCTTCATCGTCATCATCATAGTCTTCAAAGTCGTCATCTCCGAAAATCGCATTGTAGCTTTCTTCTAAGTCATCATCAGATATTCCCATATGTTTAAGATAATCGCCGATTTGGGGAACGCCTAATTCTTTGGCGCAGACAAGGCAAAGCCCTTCATTGTGCTTTTCATTACCCTGCATTGTGGTGATGAACACAATCGCCATTCTTTTTTTACATTTTGAACAAACCATTTTTCCCATTTTTAAAGACATGTCCTTTCTATACTATCACTATAAAACACTTTCGCTTAGATTCAGAAAATCAAAATTATAAATATATTTAAACAAAACAGAATTGTTTATTGTGGTGTCGTTTATGAATATAACCGTGTTTCCTGTGATTGAAGTGATTATATGCAAAAACGCCGCTAACAAAAACAACACTATAAATGCCTGCAAAAGCCCTGCCACCACGCCTAAAAGCATATTGAGCTTGCCCAAAATTGGTATTCTGTTAACTGCTCTTAAAGAGCGCGCCAACACCCCAAATGTCAATTTAAAAAGAAGGAACAGCGAGAAGAAAATAATCAGATTAAGCGGGTTCATAACTGACGGCTTAACAACCCCATCGGCAACGGCCTCTGATAGAGAGTCATGTTCTGAATTTATGAGAATGATTAGCGCGTGGTTAACATAGTTAGAGTCCGCCCCCGGATTTATAAAGCCGGTAATAATCGAAAAGTGTTCAGAAAAATCGTCTAATGCGCCACTCAAAGCGGTGACGACATTGTCATTGCTGTCATTATAGATGGTGACTAAGGCGCGCGCGAAAATTAAATCACTCAACTCATATTTATCATAATCGGTTATTATGATTTTGCCTAAGTTCAAGCTTTCTTGCTCTTCTAAGTTTAACTCAACACCTATTGGCGATAAGTCAATGTTTTCAATTCCGGTTTTGCTTATGTCCACGTTTTTGAGTTCAAGCACGGTCTTTCCCGATTGGTCAAAGGGAATATCTATCGATGAGACTTTTTGCCCGTCAACTGTTATTTCAGCCGTATTAATTTCAGAAAATCCGGCGAAAACATTAGCATGCTCTCCGAGCCGTTCGTCGAGATAATCTGTCACGTTTTTTCTAATCAACGACTGATATGCCATATCCGCTAACGGGGGCGACAATGTCAACGCGAGCACAAAAGCCAAAACAAACGCAACAAGCCCTGCCAACGATGAAACAAAGCCCCTCTTGTAACAAGCGAAAACAAGAGCGCATACTATTCCGATTAAAATTACATCATAAAACCAATAAAACTCAGTACCCATTTTCAGATATGCCTTCCTTAACCCTTCAAGTCAATTTTTTCAACCACGTCAAATCCCAATAAAAAGGCTGAATTGTCTATAACGACAAAGCCGTCATATTCCCCCGTGAGGAGGTGTTGCCCTGTTTGTTTAAATTCGCGGTCATAGGAATTTAAAAGCTCCCCTTCTAAAGTATACACTATATTCTTATAAACTTCAACTTGTTTTAGGTTATTTGGCATACTCTTGGTAGAAATTACCGAAGATTTTTGGTCTAACGTGATTAAAATGTTATCATTGCTGATAATATCTAACACCCCAAGCACGCTGAAACTGTCTGACGAGTCGAAAAACCTCAAATTCCCCTCATATTCATATACTCCTACAATTTCACCCTTCGCTGTGTCAAGTGCCGCGAAGAGGTCATCGCATAGCAGATGAACATAATTGTCCGACACATTCATTTTAAGCACCCATGAACCGCGCATAAAGGTGTGGCTCCAAATTGCTTCCCCCTCGCTTCTAAGGTCAAATTTTTGAACTGTCCCGAAATGCGCGCCGCTTTGAGCTTTTATGGTTGCTATATAGATAAACGAACCATCGGGTGAAAAGTCTACAGCTGTCACGTTTTCGTCAATGAAACGGCGGATAAAACGTTGTTTTCCGTTTTTGTCGTATACATAAAGCTCATTTGAAAACCGTCGTGATGCCGTTACAATAGCAACCATGTCATTATTGCCTAAAAAAGCGGCGACAATTTTTTGCTCTGTTTCTTCTTTATGTAGCTGGCTTCCATGATTAAAGATTGAAAAATCTGTCGCGCTGTGATTATATAAAAGCACTCTGTCTTTCCCCGAAATCATTATAGGAGAGCCGTAAAGGTGTTGAAAAGCATACATCTGTTCGCCGCTTTGCCTGTAATTATAAAGATATGTGTCGGTCAGCAGTAGAAAATTGTCGCCGAATCGTGCGAAAGAATACCCGGCACTTCCCGGCAAGCGCACGGGGAAGCCAACCTCTGAGGAGGTTCTTGTTTGAATTTGCGCGCCTATTCCGCCCAACGGCTCAATTATTGAATCCCAATTCAGCACAATTAATGCCACGGTTGACACTAAAGCCAAAAACACAATCAAGCCCTTTAAAAAATTTTTCAGTTTATCTTTGCGACGATAGGCAACAATATCATTTGGATTTCTCGACATAAGAACCGTCCTTGTATCTTACTCTATTTAAATAAAGCCCGTGTGGTGGGGCGGTGAAGCCCGCTTTATTGCGTTCTCCTGTTTTCAGAGCTTGTTTTATGTCTGTTAGTGTTCTTTTTCCTTCGGCGTAATAAATTAGCGTTCCGACTATAATTCTCACCATGTTGTGTAAAAAGCCGTTGCCTGAAATAAACAGGCTCACCCTTTCTTCTTGTCGGCTGATTTTAATGCTGTGGATTGTCCTTTTCGTTGAGTTCAGTCTTGCTTTAGACTCCGCCCTGCAAAACGCTGAAAAGTCATGCTCACCCATAAAAAGTTGGGCGGCTGAGTTTAATTGCTCGACATTCAGCGCGTGAAGGTAGTGAAGTTCAAGCCTGCTCTTAAACACGTCTTTTTTGTTTGAGTTGTTGATTATATAAAGATATTCCTTTTCTAACGCATCAAAACGCGCATGAAAATCGTTTGAGGTCTGTTGACAGTCTAATACACAGATGTCGGGTGGAAGGTGTTGGTTCATAGCTTTTTCAAGCCCACTGATAGGAATCGAATTATTTATATGCACATTAAAGCAATATTCTTTGGCGTGAACGCCCGTGTCTGTTCTCGAACAGCCGTTTATTGATGTTTTTTCTCTTAAAATTTCGGTTAGCGCGCTTTCAATTTCCCCTTGAATTGTCGGGCTTGAGGGTTGCTTTTGAAACCCGAAATAATTTGCCCCGTTATAGCTTATTAAAAATTTTATATTTCTCATTTTTAGACATGCCCTCCCCACACCAACGAGAAACGAAAAGTTCCATTTTTCCTTGTATTTGTAGATTTGTTTTCAAACTTAAGCAATATTAACCAAAATAACCATCCCAAGCGTGCAAAGCATAAGCACAGACACTAAATAGTCGATTTTAGATGACTTGAGCTGTCTCATTTTAGTTCTCCCCTCTCCGCCGCGATAACAGCGACATTCCATCGCCGTGGCAAGTTCACTCGCCCTTTTAAACGCCGAAATAAAAAGGGGAATCAAAACAGGAATCAACGCCTTCGCTCTTTTGGCTATGCCGCCTGTGTCAAGGCTTGCCCCCCGCGCTTTCTGCGCGGACATGATTTTGTCGGTCTCTTCAACTAAGGTGGGGATAAACCTGAGTGCTATAGTCATCATCATAGCAAGCTCGTGAGCAGGAAAATTCAGCTTTTTAAGCGGCGATAACAGACTTTCAATCGAGTCGGTCAGCGTTATAGGCGATGTAGTATAAGTTACAATTGACATTCCCGTTATAAGCGCGACTATTCTGATGATGACAAACACACAAGTTCGCACTCCCTCAAGATAAATTTGCACAAACCCTAAGTCCCACAAAACCTCATTCCCACCGACAAAAAAGAGATTTATAATGCCTGTGAAAATCAAAATGGGCATTATGGGTCTCATATTCTTAAAGATAAAGACATAGCTTATTTCACAAGCGGTGTATGCCATCAGAATAAACGCACAAGGAATAAACAAAGCGCGAAAATTGTCAGCTGTAAAAAGGATTATAATAAACAAAAAAGACAAAACGAGTTTAAACCTGCCGTCCATGCGATGCACAATCGAGTCGCCGGGGAAAAATTGCCCTATTGTAATATCTTTAAGGTTCACTCTTTAAACTTTCCCTATCCTTTCTAAGAACTTTTGAGCTAACTTAGAGACAGTATAAAGACCATCGCCCAAATCTAACCCTTTTTCTTTAAGCCGCATTGCGATTTTTGTTGTCTGCGGCAAGTCAAGCCCTATTTTTTCTAAATTATGAGAATGTGAAAACACCTTTTCTATTGTCTCAAAAGAATGTAATTTCCCGTTTTCCATCACTAAAACTTTATCGGCGTATTTCACTATATCGTCCATGCTGTGTGATATAAGCAAAACAGTAATACCCGAACTTTTGTGATATTGAGAAATTTTTGAGAGAACTGTTTTTCTGCCTTGCGGGTCTAACCCTGCCGCAGGTTCGTCTAATATAAGTACAGTCGGGCGCATTGAAATTACCCCCGCCAGCGCGACCCTTCTTTTCTCGCCGCCCGACAAATCAAACGGTGAGCGCGAAAGCCACGACTCGTCTATCCCCATTGCGCACGCGGCATCTAACACACGTTGTTCTATTTCTTCTTGAGACAATCCCATATTTTTTGGGCCAAAGGCTATATCTTTGAACACCGTTTCTTCAAACAATTGATGCTCTGAATATTGAAACACCAATCCAACCTCAAATCGAATTTCTTTGATGTTCACCTTTTTAGACCAAATGTCTCGCCCATTTATTATAACATAACCGTCAGTGGGTTTCAACAGCCCGTTCAGGTGTTGAATTAAGGTTGACTTTCCGCTTCCGGTATGCCCTATTATTCCGATGAATTCGCCCTTTTCTACACTGAAACTTAAACCGTCGACCGCCGTTGATTCAAAGGGAGTCCCCAAGCTGTATTTGTGCGTTAATTCGTCGGTTTGTATAACTCTGTTAATCTTAACAACTCCTCTACACATTCCTCTTCATTAATGACATCATTTTTTACCTTTAGTCCGCTTTGGCTCAATAAGTGCATAAGCTCGGTTACAGGGGGAACGTCAAGCCCGACATTCTTCAAAGTTTCAACTCTTGAAAATATTTGTTTGGGAGTGCCGTCCATAATAATTCTACCCTTATCCATAACCAAAACTCTGTCTGAGTTCACGGCTTCTTCCATATAGTGGGTGATTAGTATGACGGTTATTCCCTTTTCGCGGTTTAGCTTTTCGACAGTGTTCATGATTTCTTTTCTGCCCTTAGGGTCGAGCATTGCGGTGATTTCGTCTAAAACAAGGCATTCGGGTTCCATTGCTATTACCCCGGCTATGGCGACTCTTTGTTTTTGCCCACCCGAAAGGCGGTGTGGGGCGTGTCGCCGAAACTCATAAATTCCCACGGTTTTCATTGCTTTGTCGATTCTCAAACGAATTTCTTTCGGCTCTAACCCTAAGTTTTCGGGGGCGAACGCCACGTCTTCTTCCACTGTAGAGGCGACAATTTGGTTGTCGGGGTTTTGAAAGACCATACCGACAGTTTGCCTTATATCGTAAATCAGTGTTTCATCGTTGACATCCATTTTGTTTACACAAACGCCGCCTTTGGTTGGTTTGAGAATACCGTTTAAGTGTTTCGCTAAGGTGGACTTACCGCTCCCGTTATGCCCGAGAACTGCCACAAACTGCCCTTTGGGAATGTCAAGATTTATTTCAAGCAATGCGGGCGCGCTTTCGATTAAATTTCCCTCATCGTCAAAATGCTGATATGAATATGATAAATTTTTAACTTCTATAATGTTCAAGTCAACCTCCTGATTACCGGCTTATTAAAATAATCTGCCACCGGCGGCTCGCCGGTTAAATAAGGCTATTGCCGTGTTTCCGCAAGGCACGCAAAGCCCGGTGTGTTGCACGGGGAGTCCTATTTCATCGGCTGTTACGGTAATGTCAAACTTGTGTCCTACAGTCATTTTCAAGAGATAAGCCATAACCGTGGGTGACAGTCCGCTTGTATAACTGTTGAGCATTATAAACAGCGGATTATTAGACAAGACACAGGCGCATAAGTTCATAAGCTCGTTGATACATTCTTCTAATTTCCACATCTCGCCGTTTGTACCCCTTCCATAGCTTGGCGGGTCAAGAATAATCGCATCATATTTGTTTTGGCGTTTTATTTCTCGCTTAAGGAATTTCACGGCATCATCGACAATCCACCTGACAGCGGCTGAAGAAAGCCCTGTTTTCGATGCATTTTGCTTTGCCCACTCTACCATGTTTTTCACGGCATCAAGGTGACATACCATCGCCCCTGCCGAAAGACAAGCTAATGTCGCGCCGCCGGTATAGGCGAACAGGTTTAAAACTCTTATTGATGAAGCTTTTAAAAAATTTTCCACCGTTGGCTCGCCGATGGTCTGCCGACAAAAGTCCCAGTTAACTGCCTGTTCGGGGAACAGCCCTGTGTGTTTAAATCCTGTTGGCTTTACTTTGAATTTCAGCCCTTTATAGCCAATCGCCCAGCTTTCGGGGATTTTCTTTTTGAACTCCCACTCTCCCCCGCCGCGTGAGCTTCGGTGATATATTGCATCGGCGGTGTTCCAAAGCGGTGACGGGTTTGGGTTTGTCCAAATAATCTGAGGGTCAGGGCGAATAAGAATAACCTCGCCCCACCGCTCAAGCCTTTCACCATTTGAAACATCTATTAAAGCATAATCTTTCCAGTCAGAAGATAGTCTCAAAGCCAACCTCATTTCAATTGAGAATTTAATATTATAATTTTTTACAAGTTTCTTTAATAAATTGCAAAATTGTCTCGTCGTATTCAGTAAATACAAATCCACATTCCGGATGTGACATAAGCGATTCATATGAATTCACACCTATTATATTTAGAATTGTAAGAACATCATCTTCATCATTTTGTCTGTATCCAATACCATTAGCACTTATTGAATCAAGCTTACCTCTTAATTGTTGAATGATATTTAAAACTTTTAAAGTTATTTTATTACCTTTAAAAATTTCTTCACACTCCTTTTCATCGATAATAAGACCATCTTCATTCATGTAATAAGGAGCACTTTCAGTATTTAGCCAATCAGAACGAAGGTGTAATCGGTTAGCAATGTCTTCTATAACTTTTTTAGTGCCGTCATCATATTCTAAATCATTTATGTCGTCAACATCATGACTGGCTCTAACGTCTATTTTACTACAAAACGCAGCGTACATGAGAGCAAAACCACCAACAGCAACTATAGTTCGTTTTTGATTTACTTTTTCATCAAGTGATTTTACAGCAGTGAATAAAGTTTCAAAAGATGTCATGTGTTCTAAATTCTCCTCAAATTTTAATAGTTAATTATATTATCGTATGAAATTCATTTCATTGTACCACTCAAATGTTCCAAGTGGTCTTTCAGATATTTGAATTTTTACTGAAAGTGGTTTAAGCTTTTTAAGAGAAGATAAATTTTCCATTTCAAATAGATAATCTTTTTTCTGGGTTTTTATAATGCAAAAAAGCATACATTGAGCAATATTAGACATGTGTCTTAAATCTAATTCTTTAAGTCTTTCAGTGTCAACCCTCCCATAGTAATCAACGAGTTTCTGTATACATCTGTTCATTTCGCTGTAGTCAAGCACAGACCAGCGTTCTCTGTATTGATAATAAATTGGAAAATACATTAAAATCACCCATGTCAACTGTTCGTCAACTGCCTTGCTATTTCTTCAACCAAACGTTTTATTTGACTCTCGTCTTTTCCCTCTGCCATTATTCTGATTAACGGCTCAGTTCCGCTTTCGCGCACTAATATTCTGCCCTCATCACCCAATTCTTCTTCGGCTTTATTTATTGAAGCTAAAACATTTTCGTTTGATTTCCATCGTGCTTTCTTTTGAACATCAGCCTCAACCCCAATAAGGATTTGCGGGAACTTTGGTATTTCGGCAATAAGCGCGGACAATTTTTCCCCCGAGTTCTTTACGGCACGCAAAAGTTTCACGGCGGTTAATTGTCCGTCTCCCGTTGTGGCGTGTTGTGAGAAAATCAAATGCCCCGACTGTTCGCCGCCCAACGAATAATCATTCGCAAGCATTTCTTCAAGAACATAACGGTCGCCGACTTTAGCGGATATTGTTTTAACTCCGTTTGCTTTCATGTATTGGTGGAACCCTAAGTTTGACATTACCGTGCAAACAACAGTGTCATTGTTTAACAACCCGTCTTTTTTCATGTCGCGCGCAAGCAACGCCATTATTTTATCACCGTCAACGACATTCCCTTTATCGTCAACAGCTAAACAACGGTCGGCATCGCCGTCAAACGCCAAGCCCACATCATAGTCACCCTGCTTCATTGTTTCGCACAGGTTTTCAATGTGTGTTGAACCACAATTATGGTTAATATTTATACCATCGGGGGTAAGGTTCAGATATTCGCATTGCGCCCCCAAAGCGTTGAAAATCGCCCTCGCGGTGGGTGAAGCACTGCCGTTGGCGCAATCAACGAGAAGCTTCATTCCTTTCAATACCGGAGCTTTGTCTTTGGAGATACAAGCGATAATATATTCATTGTAATCACAAGCCGCGCTGTAGGCGTGTCTTACGGTTCCTATTTCTTTGCCTGACTTAATGTCGAATTTGTTTGCCTTTACTAACGACTCTATTTCGTCTTCTTCGCTATCAGACAGTTTATAGCCGTTACCCGAAAAGATTTTTATTCCGTTATATTCAAAGGTATTGTGTGAGGCTGAAATCATAATTCCCGCCCTTGATTGAGAAGAATCAAACGCGCCAAGTTCTTTCACTAAGTATGCTAACGCAGGCGTGGGAATAACTCCAAGCCGCTCAACGTCAGCCCCCACAGAGGTAATTCCGGCAATAAGAGCCGACTCGATAACACGTGATGAAATTCGCGTGTCTTTCGCGATTTGTATGAGCGGTCTTTTACCGGTCTTTTCGCGCAACACGGTTGCTGTTGCTCTCCCTATGTTCATTGCCAATTCACATGACAGTTCGGTTATGGCGAGTCCTCTCACCCCATCGGTTCCAAATAATCTTGACATAAGACCTCCCTTAATTATATAGTTTCTTCAAATAATTCTATTATTTCTATGGGGGCATAGGTGAACATTCCTGTTCTTTTGTCTGATATGCCCTTGCAGACTTCTGAGTTGTAAAATTTGTCAATAGTTTCTTCATATGTCCATTTATGGCTTTTCGCTAAACCTTCTATAACCATTCTCATAAGAGAAGTATCACCCAACATGATTTAGCCCTCCGTCTCATAACTCTTTATAAAATTTAATGCTTCAATGCCTTTTTGCGAAGCTATGCAGTATTGGTTGTTTGGTTTTGAAAAGGTCAGTTGATACAGGGTGGCTCTCTTTACATCAGCGTTTACACGATTTTTTGATAATAAGCTCATGTAATCATCAACCGTTGCCGCGACATCGTCATCGGCTATATTACCGAATACAGCATCGTATATATTCAGCGTTTCAACGTCTCTTGCGCGGTTTTTCACGACAAAATCAAGCCATTCCTCTGTATAACCGTCAAAATAAAGGACATTTAGCTCACTGTCGTCAAATTCATATACACTGACAATTGGTTTTTTATTTTTCAATATGGAACGTCTTTCAGCCCATTTTTCAGACTGCTCTTTTAGGGTAGTGACATAAAAACCCTTCCCAAAATCAAGATTAAACCGCCCGTATGACAAAATGGGTTTTGGTATCGCTAAATAAGAGCCGTGATAAACTAACACCGAAGACCAACCCCTTTTGTTCTAAAATATTCTCGCATTTCTTCCACAAGATATTCTTTACCCAAGGTGTGTTGCACATCATAATGTTCAACGTATATATCCCAAAGACCGCTGTTTTTTAGCGTGTTATAAGTTATATTCTTATCGCCACCGAAAAACTCTTGCGCCGCCACCTCTATCACCCAAACCATATATTCCATTATTTCTACAGTCAATATAACCACTCTCCACTCTTAACTTTCAATTGTCAATTGTAAATTGTTCGTCATTCCCAAATGCTCATATGCAAGGGCGGTTGCGATTCTTCCGCGTGGTGTTCTCGCTAAGAAACCCTGTTGCATTAAAAATGGCTCACAGACATCTTCAAGGGTGACAGCCTCTTCTCCTAATGCCGCCGCTAACGTTTCTAAGCCGACAGGGCCGCCGTTATAGCCCTTAATAATAATATGAAGCAGTCGCTTATCTAAGCTATCTAACCCCAATGAGTCAATTTCTAAACGGTCAAGCGCGATTCTCGCTAATTCTTGAGTTATTTTGCCGTCACCCAAAACTTCCGCAAAGTCCCTTACTCGTTTAAGCAGACGGTTGGCTATACGCGGTGTTCCGCGTGAACGTTTGGCTATTTCTTTCGCCCCGTCGCGCACAGTCGGAATAGCCAAAATAACCGATGAACGCATGATTATGTCACTAAGTTCGGTCTCGTTGTAAAGCTCTAACCTTGAAATAACCCCGAAACGGTCCCTTAAGGGGTTGGTCAACTGCCCTGCCCTCGTTGTTGCGCCGATAAGGGTGAAACGCGGAAGGTCTAACTTGATTGACTGGGCAGAAGGGCCTTTGCCTATAATTATGTCGATGAAAAAATCCTCCATAGCAGGATAAAGAACCTCTTCCACCTGCCGCGAAAGTCTGTGAATTTCGTCTATAAAAAGAATGTCGCCATCGTTAACATTAGTGAGCAATGCCGCTAAATCGCCCGGTTTTTCTATTGCGGGCCCCGATGTGGTTTTTATGTTTACCCCCATCTCGTTTGCGATTATTGTCGCTAAAGTCGTTTTGCCTAAGCCCGGCGGCCCGTAAAGCAACACATGGTCAAGGTTCTCTCCCCTGCCCTTTGCCGCATGGATAAAAATGTTGAGGTTTTCTTTAACTTTTTCTTGCCCGATATATTCGTTGAGTGATTTCGGGCGCAATGAATATTCAAGCTCAACATCTTCTATATTATATTCGGGCTGAATCATTCTATTATTCTCTTCGCCCTCGCTATTGTTAAAACTATTTTCTATCAAGAGTTTCTCTCCTTTTTAGGACAATCTTTTAAGCGCGCCCTTTATCAATTCAGATGTTGGAATGTCATCATCAAATCCTGTCAGCGCGTTAAACGCATCACCGCTGTTAAATCCTAACACCATAAGCGCGGACACCGCTTGTGCTTTATTCCCTTCTGAAACCCCAATGTTGGGCATTGTATTTGCAAACGTGGGTGTAGCCGTTCCGAACTGTTTATCAACTTTGTCTTTCAACTCCAAAACAATTCTTTGAGCAATTTTCGCGCCAATACCTTGAGCTTTAGTGAGTAGTTTTGAATCGCCTGAAGCAACGCACAACGCGAACCCTTGGGGCGACAAACAAGAGAGAACAGACAATCCCGCTTTAGGGCCCACCCCCGACACCGTAATCAACATTCTGAAGGCGTTCAGTTCAGCGGCACTCGAAAATCCGAACAGCTCAACAGCATCTTCTCTCACATAAAGGTGTGTAAGCAGTTTCACATCATCGCCGATTTTAATGTCAGACAAGGTAGAAGCAGATGTTCGGCAGGCATACCCCACACCCCCACACTCAATCACAGCAAGACATTCCCCCTTATGAACCACTTGACCCGAAACACTATAAAACATGATTAGACCTCCGAAGTATACGTCCGCGGAAGCGGACACAATAATTGTCAATTGTCAATTGTACATTGTCAATTGTTCGTCATTGCCCTGCGGTTATGGGCGTGGCAGATGGCGATTGCCAATGCGTCTGCCGCATCGTCGGGCTTTGGCAACACAGATAGGTTGAGAATTCGCTTGGTTAGCTCTTGAACCTGCCTTTTTGCCGCCTTGCCGTAACCCGTTACCGACTGTTTAACCTGTAACGGTGTGTACTCGAATATTTTAAGCCCTCTTTGTTTTGCGGCGAGAATAATTACCCCTCTTGCGTGCGCCACTTCGATGGCTGTTTTTTGGTTTGTGGTAAAATATAACCGCTCAATCGCCGCAAAATTCGGCTTATAACTGTCAAGAATCCCTGTTATATCGTCATATATCTCCAAAAGCCTCGACTCAAACGGAGTATTGGCACGGGTGGTTACAGCCCCATAAGCCACTGTGGTTAACTTAGTCTTAACGCTGTCTATTATTCCAAAGCCGACTGTCGCGTATCCGGGGTCAATTCCGATTATTCTCATCTGTGTACCTCTGTATATATTTGACAAACAAAAGAGCAAAAACCGCCAAACAAAAAGTCGGCGGTCTTGCTTCGGCGGTTTGCCGGCTCACAGATTGGCACGCCGTAAGGGATTCGAACCCCCGACCTACTGGTTCGTAGCCAGTTACTCTATCCAGCTGAGCTAACGGCGCATAATAATAGATTTTAGCACATTTTCACTAAAATGTCAATAGGAAAAATGAAATTTATTAAAATTTTTAATTTTTATTTTTTTGAAGCTTGCCTATAGCAGTTCCGGTTGAAATTTTTGATTTCAACCGGAACGAGTGCAGAATTAATTATTTTTGCGATTAATCCAACTTGTTGCTAAATCCATTGCGGCGCGGCAGGCGTTTGTTTTATCTAAAGCGTTTAACATTACAAAATCATGAACCATACCCAAAACTCGAACGGCGGTTGTGTCTACACCGGCTTCTAAGAGTTTTTTTGCATAAGCCTCACCCTCATCCCTGAGAACATCTGCTTCGTCTGTTATAATCATTGCACAAGGAAGTCCCTTAAGCTCTTCGGTTGTTGCTCTGAGAGGCGATGCCGTTATTTGATTGCGCTCGCTTTCTAAGGTAGTGTATTGCTCCCAAAACCATTTCATGCCTTCCCTGTAGAGATAATACCCCTGTGCAAATTCACGATATGATTGAGTATCAAAAGCGGCATTTGTAACCGGATAAAACAAAAGTTGTTTATGTATGCGCTGCCCTGCACGCTTTTTTGAAAGCATGGTTAAAACAGTCGCCATGTTCCCGCCCACACTGTCCCCTGCTACGGTTAAAGTGTCCAAACGCGCTTGTAATTTCAACTGCCCTAAAATATCGGGCAGCATGGATAAAGTCAAATAACATTGTTCAAGCGCAACGGGATATTTTACTTCAGGGGAAAGACTGTATTCGGGGAAAAATACAATTGAATTGGTTCTTGCCGCCAATTCGCGCACTAATTTTTCATGTGTGTGAAAGTTTCCGAACACCCAACCTGCGCCATGTATGTAAAGGATAACATTCGGATTGCCCGTAATATTTTCAGGTTGCACGCAGTAAACACGAAACGACTCAAAATCATTTGGATTTATTCGCAGGATTGATATGTTCGCCGGGTATTTATAAACAGGGGCGTTTTGCGCTTCGTTTAATCTTTGACGACCTTCTTCCGGCGGAAGTTGAAAAATAAGCGGTGGGACAGAACTTGAATCGCAAAGTTCGACCGCCGCTTGTTCAAGTGGAATTCTTTCCATAAAATACCTCTCACATAAATTTATTTTATCTATTATATGATTTAGTTGATTTTATGTTAATTTTCGAGACTATATTATCACCCACATCTCATATTCGACATAGTATAGCTTAAAAGGAGGTGGGTTTATGGATTGTTGTAACAAATGCGGCAACACAAATTGCTGTTGTTGCCGCCAAGACTGTCGCACTTGCGGGTGCGCCGTCGAAGAATGTGATATGGAGCAAAGTTTTTGCTCACTAATCGAATCAATCGCGCTAATCGAAACCGCCCTATCACATATACTTAATGCCGAAGGCGAGAAACTTCAAAGAGCAATCTCACTTGCAAAAAATGTTGACGAACTGTTGGCAGTTAACAAGTCGGTGGTAAGAACCATCGCGTGCGTGACCCGATTAGAAACGATTTTGCTTGAAAAATTAACCGAGGTAACCTGCGCTATGGAAGAATGTGAACCTGATGTTTGTTAATCCATTAGTGGCGGGCAATTGTCAATTGCCCGCCACTATACTCGTTAAGGGGTATAATGCAAATAATTCTCAAGATTGAATAAAGCGAACAACGGAACGTTAAGCAACCCATCATCCAAATTCAAATTTGACAGCGATGTACGAATCGCTAATTTCGGGTTATATCGTTCACGATATACTCCGAGACTTTTTGCTTGTAAGTTTTTTGTTGCTTTAACTTCAACAGGGTAAATGTCCCTGCTGTCCGCAAATACAAAATCGACTTCCGCCGTTGCCCCTGAAGTCCAGTAGTAGATATTGCGAATAAAACTTTTCCCCACTAATTCTGACAAAACATACTGTTCTGTAAGTGCCCCCTTAAACTCCTCAAATATCTTTATATTTTCTAAGATAGCGTCCGGTGACAATTCGCTCATAACGCGGAGTAAACCCACGTCAAGATGATATAGTTTAAACGCCTTTAAATCCTCATAAGCCTTAAGCGGTGTCGAGGCTTTTGTTATTCTGCCGACTTTGCGAAGCAATCCGCTGTCTGTCAACCACAGCATAGCCTCTTCATAATCGCGCGCCCTTGCTCCTTCGCGTACTAATCCATAAATGAATTTTTTGTTTTCTTTAGCAAGTTGCGATGGTATACTGTTCAATAGATAGCGCAGTTTAGGCATAATGTTTTTAGGCGCGTGCTTAGAAAAGTCATTTTCGTAAGTTTCAAGTATACCAAGTTGCCGTTCTTCTACTAACGAAAAATCTCGTGTATCAATCCAAGTTGCGATTGCTGCGGGCATACCGCCTATGACAAAATACAGTTTTAGTTCATCGGTAAGTTTATCGGCTATTGCTTTTGGTATTTCGCTCAAACCATCGTTTCTGACAAATTCTATAAGAGAGTCTTCATTGTTTGCAGATAAAAATTCCTCAAAATTAAGCGGTTGCAACGTAAGAAAGTCTACCTTACCGACCGGAAACGATGTGCCACTGTGTAGAGCAACGCCGAGCAGTGAACCAGCACAGCATATAGCGTACTCCGGTGCGGTTTCAGCAAAATACTTCAAAGCTGTCAGAGCACGCGGAATTTCCTGAACCTCGTCAAATATCAAGAGCGTTTCTTCGGGTTTTATTCGTTTGCCGTGCAAGGCTCCGAGCAAATCTACAATTCTTTTTGGCGAAATATCACCGTCAAAGGTTTCTTTCAATCCCGGCGCGTTTTCAAAATTTATATATAACACATCATCGAACGCTGTTCTGCCAAATTCATTTAAAAGCCACGTCTTACCGACCTGACGTGCTCCTTTCAGAATCAAAGGTAGACGGTTTTTCTTGTTCTTCCATTTAACTAAATCATTCATTAAGAGCCGTTTCACAAAAATCACCTCACAAGTTCCTTAGGTGATATAATCCCCTAATCAATAAGCCTTGTCGGGTTATATCTGCGAATTGCTTGTTCGTTGAGCTGTATGTCGAAGCCTTCTGCGATTTTCAGCATCTCTTCTTTAATTGTGTCTTCTCTTAATTTTACGATTAAAAGCTCTCTCGAACGCTCTAACCAGTCGGGGCGTTGTGAAATATCAAGGCGTGTGACGATATAAAATGCTTCGTCAGTTTCAGCCATGCCGACTTCATCGTCAGAAAGCTCGTCAAACAACAGAGAAATCAACTCTTCTCCCAATTGTTCAGCCATATCTCTGCTTATTTGGAACTCAGAGTCCACTTCTTCATCGCCATATATTATGTCAAATTCGTTTTCATCATAAATCTCTTCGTCTTCATTTTCGTCTTCTTCTGTTTCTTCTATTTCTTCTTCGTCTGTTTGAGGAATGTCTTCTGCTTCATCGTCAAGGTCGGCTTGTTCTTCTTCAAGCTCGTCATCATCAAAATCAGCAGTAAATTCAAATCCTTCAGATAAAATGATGTCATCGTTTTCAAAATCGTCTTGAAAATCGTCTTCAAAGTCGTCTTCAAAAGCATAGTTATCGGGGTTAAGCAAACGGTCTTGTTCCATGCGGAAATCTTCCTCAGCGGCTTCGAGTTCGCTGAAAGACGTTCCCCCTTTAGCCGAATTAAGATAACTTTCAGCGCGCTCACGTGCTTCAGCCAAATCAATTTCGTCTAACGGCTCACCGTTTACATCGGTTTTATACACCGGTAAAATGAGGGCGCGGCGATACTCAATGTGAAACGCACGCTCAATCTCATCACTCGGAACGGGAAACAGCCCATCAACGCCGTAATAAGCTTCAAACACCGCCTCTTCTTTCAAAGACGACAGTCCCCACTCAATCGCCGACGATTCACTTATTCCGCGCGCTTCATGATATTCGCCGATGGTTTTTTCTTTCATTCCTGCCTCGGGGTTAATCGCACTCCCCCAGGTGGTTCTTACGTTATTGCGCACGTCTGCCGCTCTTTGAGGGTCGAGAACAAGCTCTAAACGCTCAAATTCACTCTCATACGCCGCTAAAAGTGTTATTCGCTCTAACGCTTTGTTGTTTACCCAGTCTATAAAGGGAATGTCTTGTCCGTCCTCATTAAGGGTATAGTTGCTGTAATCAAAGAGTTCTTGGTTCATGTTGGCATCGGGGTATTGTTCATTAAATTTTTCGAGTGCTTCAGCTTGCGCATCTAATTGCGCTAAGATAAATCTCCCTGCCGCAATTTTCTGCCCGTCAATAGTCGCAACATACGATGTATCTGCACAAGCGCACAGTAAGAGGGTTAAAGACAGCACGATGGCTGTAAGTTTTTTTTGTAAGTTTGTCATTATTTTAGTTTTCCTTTCTTAGCTCTATATTATTTTGGGCTAACGCCTTTAAAATTAAAGCGACACTTTTGTCCGCTTGTTCATCGGTTAAGGTTGTATCCGGTTTTCTCAGCACAAGTTTATAGGATAAACTCTTCTTCCCACTTGGTATTTGCGCTCCTTTATAAACATCAAAGAAATCAAGTTGCTCTATAAACTTACCGTTCTTGCGAATAATTTCCTCAACCTTTGCCGCCGGAATTTCATCGTCACAAACAAGACTTAGGTCGCGGATTAACGCTGGGTGTTTAGGCAAAGCTTTAAATTTAGGAACAGTGCCGGTTAATTCGTATAGCGGCTCAAGTTCAATCTCTGCCATATACGCTCTCGCGTTAATTTTAAAGCTTTCACAAACTTTTGGGTGACATTCGCCCAATATGCCGATTTGTGTCTTGCCGACTTGTATTTTGGCACATCTGCCGGGGTGATAGGTTTTGGCTTCATGCTCGCCGATATACTCTATGCCGCGCACTCCGATGTTTTCCATCAACGTTTCGACAAGTCCTTTGAGGGTGAAGAACCCCTCGTCTTCGCCGTACATTCCGATACACAGTACCTGCCGCTCGTCCGGCAATTCGTCTCCGGTGGGAACATACACCCTCCCGATTTCGTAAAACCGTCCTTGAGTCACCCGGTTGTTGAAATTTCTTGACAAAATTTCCAACATTGACGGCGACATGCAGGTGCGCATAACGCTCATGGTTTCGCCCAACGGGTTGCGGATTACAACGCTATCTCTCAATGTCGCGCACACGCCTGCCTTTTCATATGATTTGGGTGAGATGAACGTAACGCTCATACATTCAAAGCAACCCTCGCCAATCATGGTTTGTTCCACTGCGCGTTTAAAGGTTTCCCTACGCTCTATACCGCCGCCTTCCAATTTGGGGACAGTTGATTTTATTTTATTATAGCCATAAATTCGAGCTATTTCTTCAGCTAAATCACATTGCCGTTCAACGTCGCTCCTCTCAACAGAAGTTTTGATTACACTCCCCTGCTCTTCCGACAAAAAACCTAATTTTTTAAGAATTTTCAATTGCTCGGTTTTTGGAATGTCTGTACCCAATATTTGATTGACTTTCGCCGCATCATGAACTAACGTTTTTGCAGAGCTTTTAAAATGCGCAATGTCAATTATATTACCGAGCACATCGCCACAGTCTAACTCTTTCACTAACTGCAAGGCCCTGTACAATGCTGCACTCGCGCCTTCGGGGGGCAAACCCTTTTCAAAGCGTGCGCTGGATTCTGTGCGCCTGCCAATTTTTTTTGCACTTTTACGGGTAGAAACCCCGTTAAAACAAGCTGACTCAAAAACCACTTCCTTTGTATCATCCATGATTGAGCTAAATTCACCGCCCATCACCCCGGCAATTGCAACCGGCTGTTGAGCATCCGCGATTACTAACATTTCTTCTGATAAAAGCTGTTCACTGCCGTCTAACAGGGTGATTTTTTCGCCGTGAGCGGCGTTTCTCACTATAATTTTATCGCCGCTTAGGTATTTCTTATCAAAGGCGTGCATAGGGTGCCCGTATTCTAACATTACGAAGTTGGTTATATCCACATAATTATTAATGGGGCGCACGCCGGACGCGCGCAATCTTTCCTGTAACCATCGCGGAGATGGGGCAATTTTGACATTTTTGACTACCGCCGCCATATAACGCGGACAAAGCTCTTTATTCAAGACCTCAACCGAAAGTGCGAGAGACTCACCGTTGTCCTCAAACTTATAATCACAAACGGGGAGCTTTAACGGCAGTTCAAAAGTCGCGCTCACTTCTTTAGCTAACCCCAAAACAGACAGACAATCGGGACGGTTATTAGTTATTTCAAATTCAACAACCGTGTCTTTAAGCCCCAAAAATTCAATCGCATCACTGCCAACCGACAAAACAGCGGGCTTCCCTTCTTGTGAAGGCGGTGAATTTCCGCTAAGTGGGGCATCGTTCAAAATCAATATGCCATCGGTGGCGGCATAAGGCAAATACTCATGAGGTACCCCCAACTCTTGATAGCCGCACATCATGCCATCACTTTTAACGCCGCGAAATTTGCCTTTTTTTATTTTGGTGATTGTCCCGTCGTGATAGTTAAATACTACGCCGCCGTCCAAAACCACCGGGACATAAGCTCCAACGAACAAGTTCTGCGCCGCGGTAACTATTTGAACCGGCACGTCACCGCCGACATCTGCCTGTGCCACCCAAAGTTTTTCAGCATCCGGATGTTTTTCAAGCGCGCTCACCATACCAATCACTATGTTTGATAGCGGCGCGGACAATTCCGTCCACTTTTCGACCTTTGAGCCGCTCATGGTCATGCCGTCCGCAAACTCCTTAATCGGCATGTCCGCTTTTATATAGTCCGACAGCCATTTCATTGATAAATTCAAAAAGCAATTCCTCCTTAAAGTCTATAACTGAACTCAAAATTGCGACAAAAACCGTGCATCGTTCTCGTATAAAAGACGCATGTCATCTATTTCATACCGCATCATTGTAATACGCTCCAAACCCATTCCAAACGCGAAACCTGAATAGATTTCAGGGTCTATTCCGCAATTTGACAGCACTGTCGGGTGCACAACTCCGCAACCCAACATTTCAATCCACCCCTCACCTTTACAAAAAGAACAACCCATTCCCCCACATTTAAAGCAAGATAAATCCACCTCTGCCGATGGCTCGGTATATGGGAAGTGATGTGGGCGAAACCTTAATTTTACGTTATCGCCGTAAAGTCTTTTTATAAAAGTTTCGAGAGTGCCTTTAAGGTCGCCGAAAGTTATGTTTTCACCCACCACCAACGCTTCACACTGATGAAATACCGGCGAGTGGGTCGCATCAACTTCGTCAACGCGATAAACCGCGCCCGGACTTATAATCGCGATTGGCGGTTTTTGTTTGAGCATTGTGCGTATTTGAACAGAGCTTGTCTGCGTTCTTAGAATCGTTTGGTCGTCTATATAAAAAGTATCGCCCTCATCGCGCGCAGGGTGCGCCTCATCGGTATTGAGCATATCGAAAACGTATTTTGTCTTTTCAATTTCCGGTCCGTCCACAACGGTATAGCCCATAGAGCGGAATATTTCCTTTAAGTCGCTGAGCACTATGCTCATGGGGTGAACTTTTCCGTGGCGGCGGCGGGTGCCCGGCAGTGTAACGTCAACAGCTTCTTCTTTTAGCGCACGCTCAAGCCCCGATGCTTTAATTTCCGCGCTTTTGGCTTGCAATGCCGTTTCAAGGGCTTGCCGCGCTTCATTCACCTTCGCGCCGAACACAGGGCGGTCGGCGACATCAAGCGTGCCGGTTTGTTTAAGCATAGCCATAAGCGCGCTTTTTTTGCCAAGCAGACGAACTTTAAGCTCGTCCGGTTTATCGGTCGCGCTGAGAGCTTTTATTTGTTCCAACCCCTCATTCAAAAGCAATTCAATTTTTTCAAGATTTTCCTTCATATTTTTAGACATATCCTCTCTGCGTTTTAAAAACTGGCACCCTCAACAGGAATCGAACCTGTAACTAACCCTTAGGAGGGGTTCGTTATATCCATTTAACTATGAGGGCTGACGGACAATTGACAATGTACAATTGACAATTGACAATTGATAGTTGACAGTTATTCTGTCGCCGCGCGACTTATTTGAATTTAAAACACGTGCTGATATATCATTATACTATATTATTTTGAAAATTTCAAGTGTTCGGGTGAAATTTTTGTAAAATTTAAATTCTATTTAAATTCTACCTTATATTTATATCTCACTTTCCGCAACACCGCTTATATTTTTTGCTGCTACCACAAGGGCAAATGCTGTTTTTTGCGGGCGATGCGGAATAATTGCTAATGTCGTTTTGTTTGACGGTTTTTTTTCTTGGTTTCAAGCCTTGCATTGAATCAAGCCGTTCTTCTTGTTTTACCCACTCGATTCGCCCCTTTGAATATGCGGTTATTCTCTTATCAATTTCGCCATTATCCCTAAAGTTAAACCCTGTTACCGACATAACAAGTGGTTGTCCCCCATGGTCAATAACGCATGATAAACCGCCCACTTCTCCCATGTCAAGCACGTCCGTAACCTCTAAGCGTGTTCTTTCGCTTAACCTAACGCCCTGTGCCGCTAATACTTTGGTATTCCGCATTTTTGAATAACAAAAAAGCGGTAAAGCGGCCTTCATTTCGCGCATTAAATCTGTACCATTTGGCATTTGTAACATTTTTATTTCCCCCTATAATAATTTCATTTCTATATCCTGTGAAAGCGGTATAAATTTATCAGTCATATTTTTTAACCTCGCAAATAAATTATTTATGATAAATAGACAATTAATAAAAAATATTACAATCGTTATTTGTGCTTTTTGCCAAAAACCTTTTTAGCAATTGAAACTGCTCCTTGTGCATCTTTGGCGTAATAATCTGCCCCGATTTTAAGGGCATAATCCTCTGTAAGCACTGCCCCACCCACAGCAATCTTACAATCGGGGCAGGCTTTTCTTAATGATTTAATCGTATTTTCCATAGCAGGTAATGTCGTGGTCATAAGCGCGGACAGCCCCACAAGTTTTACACCGTGCGCGGCGTTGACTATTGTTTCTTCTGAAACGTCTTTGCCTAAATCTATTATCTTATAGCCGTAGTTCTCAAGCAAAATTTTCACTATATTCTTGCCTATATCATGAATGTCGCCTTTCACCGTTGCAAGTACGATTTTCTCGTTTTGTTCATGTTTTTCACCGGTACTGTCCAATGCGCTTTTGATGAGTTCAAAGCAAACTCCTGCCGTCTCCGCGCTCAAAATCAGTTGCGGCAAAAATAGTTTTCCGCTCTCAAAAAGAACCCCGACTTTATCCAACGCCGGAATAAGCTCTGTTTCGGCGATTTCTATTGCAGGCAACTCGTTCAAGAGCTTAACCGTCATATCTTTAGCCGCCGCCTTCAAGCCCTTTATTACGGCATATTCTAAATTTTCCGCCATGGGTTCTGCGGTCGTGTGTTCTGCGGTGCCGGATATATATTCTACTGAGTTTTTGTCATGCCCTGACAGCACTTTAAAGGCGCGTACAGTGTCGCGCATAACATGAACGTTTGGGTTGATAATCGGCAAATCTAAGCCATTTTCAAGTGCCATAGCAAGAAAAGTGTGATTAATTAACTCACGGTTTGGAAGCCCAAATGAAACATTAGATACTCCGAGAACGGTTTTTAACCCCAATTGCTGTTTAATTAGCCGCACGGCTTTCAGCGTTTCTCTGACTGCTTCTTGCTGTGCTGAGGCGGTTAAGGTTAAACAATCTATAAAAACTTTTTCTCTTTCAATTCCGAAAGAAAGCGCGGTGTTAAGGATTTTTTCGGCTATTTTAAAACGTTCACTCGCTTTAGGCGGTATGCCGTTTTTGTCTAAGGTCAAGCCCAACACACAAGCCCCATATTTCTTAACAATCGGCAAAATAGCATTAAGCACAGTGTCTTCACCGTTAACTGAGTTGACAATGGCAACGCCGTTGCAAACCCTGAGCGCGGCCTCAATAACCGCAGGTTCGCCCGAATCTATCTGTAACGGCACATCGACTACGCTTTGAACCGCTTTTACCACCCTTGTCATTATTTCTTTTTCATCAATTCCGGGTAAACCGACATTTATATCCAAAATCTCCGCGCCCGCACTCACCTGTTCAATTGCTAACGATAAAATATAATCGATATCGTTGTTCAAGAGTGCTTCTTTAAAGCGTTTTTTTCCGGTGGGATTAATACGTTCGCCGATTATACGTGGTTGGTCTATGACAACTGTTCGCGTGGCACTGCATAAACAAGGAGGGTTAGTTCCTATGTTCGTGTTTTCGTGAATATCGGAATGTCTTTCAACTTT
>Ga0099364_10002575_pt1 | contig 28792 bp, 25 predicted proteins | sample TergutTh196P3_FD_73070 | JGI IMG/M metagenome (GOLD analysis project Ga0099364, IMG submission 73070) | Microcerotermes parvus P3 segment gut microbial communities from Pointe-Noire, Republic of the Congo - Th196 P3 | ecosystem: Host-associated > Arthropoda: Insects > Digestive system > Gut ...
CGCCAATGTACTCCCCGGAAGCCGTAATATTCGCCTCCACACTACAATCCTCAACATCCAGCCAGCCCCTGCCCATAATTCCCCCTACGTTGTTCTTGCCGCGTATGCTGCCAACGAAGGAACTATTTTCGATTTTGCGGAAATAATCATCATCAGTCCTATCAGAGTCTCTCATGGAAATTACTGGCGTACCGGGATAGTTAGCGGTACCGGCGTGACCTATAATCCCGCCTATATGGCTTTTTGCCTCAGCACTGCCGGGGCCTGAAATATCCGCCCATACATTGCACTCGTCAAACACGATGGGAAGGTAAACAGGATGATCATCGTTATCCTCAGGATCATTATCACCACCACTTTTGCTGGGTATAAGTCTGCCAACCGTGCCTCCGACATAGCTTTTGCCTCTAATCGCAATCCTGCCTGGCCGACAGTCAACGTTACAACCCCAGCAATCGCCGCAGCTGTCACAGCCTTCGCAATTAAATATGTTGCAGGTAGCTTCCGTCACCCAACCTCTGCCAACCAAGCCGCCTACATAATTTCCGCCGCCCATGACATCCCCGCTAATGTCGCCATTTGCATCTATCTCATTGTATTTGACAGCACCGCCCACAAGGCCGCCCACTTACGGCGTTATTACTACTTTCATGCTAGCAGGCTTGTTTCCCCGGTCACCTGCGCCGTGGACAGCAGGACACCAAAAATAATAGGTTTCCCCTTCCTCTAAAGGAATATTCGCGCCTTTCCAGAGTCCCACATAACCCATCGGCTTACTGTAAAGCACTGGCTCCCCATCTCCCGATTTAACGTATGTTCCATCTTTTTTTGAAGTGGTAAAGACGTTTGTTTTGCCAGAAAATTTACCTGGGAACCCCGCAGCCTTAATTGTGAGCTTGCCAGGTATGCTTGCGGCCCTATATTCCCCATTCGTAAACCTTTGGGGCGGGTATCTGTAGAACATTTTGAGCGATTTACCTTTGAATGCGTTTTTGAATTCTTCTCCTCTATCTTTTCCTGATATGATGTGATTCTTGTATGACACATCAAGTACACCATCAGCCCTCAGCGGTATACAAAGCCCGGATTCATCAAACGTCCCCCAGTTAATATTGCCAGACTTCCATTGTTTACTGCTAAGGTTTTGATCAATTATCTCAACATCCGTTATTGGCACATTGCTAGCACCATTTCTCGGTGTCAATGTCCACCGTCCTGGCGTATCGCCTGTTGGGTCAGCTAAAACGGTATAGTTGGGAGTCAGTCTAAAATCTTTGATTTTGGGAGGATTGTGGATTTTAGGGAATGTTACAACAACTCCATTTGTAAATTTAACCTGTATTCTCGCTCCGCCTTTTGCCCGCTTGAGATATTTAACAAATTGTCCGCCGAAACGATGTGGGCGAGGGGAGGGGGTAAGCCATTTTACTCCGCCATCTACACTCCATTGCGCAATGCTTGTATCCGAAGGAAATCTAAGAACTTCAGTCGTGAGGTTAATGTAAAATTCGGGGCTGTCAACGCCTTCAATTTGCCCAGTAACAATCATGTCATTACTGCGGTCGTAATTTATGCAGCATGGGTTGAGGCCGGAGCTTACACCTTTCTCAATGTCGCAGAAATCATCAAGAGGCGAGGCAGATTCTTGCACAACGATTTCTTCCGGGGTTACCTCCTCCTCGGCAAGTGCTGGTACCATAACGGCAAGGAGCATCAGGGTAAGCGCGAAAATTAGGAATGCGGGTAAGCTTATGTGCTTTTTCATTTTTATGACCTTCTTTCTAAAATTAATATTTTTGCTTTTTTTAAGGTGGTCTCATTGTCATACTATGCAAACGAGCGAGTGGTAACCACAGTCATTTTGAACAAATTTTTGATTCAAAATTCTACACCCCCCTATGTGACAAAATACTCAAGCCCCTAGTGCCATGACATTACATAGTCGAACGATACAGCATTCACAGTCCCACCTCCATTTTTTATATATTCTGCGCAAAAAAACAAGAAATAACATGTCTAAAAAACCAAGTGCAGGTATATTGTACATCATCCTCCAGGCCTTGTAAAGTCTTTTTTGTGTTTTTTTTCATACAAATGAGGGTATTCAGGAGGATAATTCCTCCTGAATACCCAGCAGAATTAAATGCCATGTTTAGCCATGCCCGGTATTACCACTACTCCACCCGGTCCATCAGGGTCATTAGCCCCGCTGTACAGCAACATTGCCGGATTTGCAGTGTTGGTATGTCCATAATCTCGTATTCTTCCGCTAACACGACCAATGTAATTCCTCCCATCGTATATATCGCCGTTGAAAATCTTCTGTTTCCATATTCTATTGTGAAGAGAGCTGGAAGCAGAAATTTCGCCACCACTTCCGGAAATTCCACCAACGAAGTCACGACCCTTTATGAGGTCAAATTCACTCTGGCAACCTATCACTTGAACAGGGTTTGTATTTGGGGTGTTGCCGCCGAAAGCAGCAAAGCCAACAATTCCGCCAACATAGTTATTTCCTTCAATCGTCATTCCTTCGCTGCTACAACTATCTATAGTCGACACCTTGGTGAAGCCAGCAATGCCTCCGACCCTTGATTCTTTGCCTCCGATATTTCCTCTGAATGTGTGGTTGAAATTAGAATGGGTTCCTGTGATTGTATGCCGAGCGTCTCTTTTTGCATTAACCCTTCCTACAATCCCGCCGATGTAATTCCCGGAAGCCGTAATATTCGCCTCCACACTACAATCCTCAACATCCAGCCAGCCCCTGCCCATAATTCCCCCTACGTTGTTCTTGCCGCGTATGCTGCCAACGAAGGAGCTGTCTTCTATTACGCACCACATATCACCATCATCTCTATCATATGGATTAGGATCAATTTCCAATACGCGATGCCCAGAATGACCGGGATAGTTAGCAGAACCGGCATGACCGATAAAGCCTCCTACATGGTTGTTAGCGGAATTTCCATAATACGAAATATCAGCCCACACCTCACAATTATCATAGATAATCTGTGCATATTCAAGAATATCATCGTCCCCGGGAAGCTTGCAATTGACAAGCCTTCCAATGATGCCGCCTACATAGTTTCGACCTGTAATTGTAGCATTACCCGGCACACAGGTCCCTGTACAATTCACACAACTGCTGATACACCTAAACACCTTACAATTATCGGCATTTGTCAGCCATCCTCGACCTATGATGCCTCCTATGTAATTTTTACCAGAGATATTCCCAATAACAATGCCGAGTGCACGTATGTTATTGTATTTCTTGGCACTGCCAACAAATCCACCAACATAACTTCCATTACTAGAAATTATGCCTGATACTCTGTTGTTGAGAAGATATGTTTCGCTGTTAAAGTAGTCAACATCACCGTCATCACGTATAACAAGCCTTCCATTTCTGAGTTGACCAACAATACCCCCGACATAGTTGCCTGTCCCGGTAACATTAGATTCGATGGTGCATCCATCTATATCTGTGATGATATCCTTTCCGCTTACCCCGCCTATTATGCCACCGACACGCGATTTGCCTGTAACCGTGCCATCTCCATCGTCAGGATCGCCGCTGTCTGTGATTGTACAGTTTTCGATTTCTATGTCAGGCAATCTCGCTGAGGGATCACTGGGATCCTCTGTACCCCCCTCATTAATCCTCACTGACCCAATTAATCCGCCAACATTATTCTTGCCCGTAACTTTGACTGTGCTTGTGATATTTCTTAGGACAACTCCAAAATTTGTATTATATGTATCTCCATTATGCGTGTATGTCATTCTGCTGTCCACAACACCAATCAATCCGGAAACATTGCTTGACATTGGTGCATTAACCTCTCCGGTTATATTTACATTTCTAACTTCAAAGTTCTCCGCGTGATTTATTGGGGCTGGGCCAGTATACGTCACCCCCTCTGGCGGAATGCTTGCACTCATCATCGCCGCGCCTCCGGAGCCTATGGCGGAGGAGAGCAGGGACGAGGGGCCTTTCGCGCTGCCTGAGAGGCTCATCAGATTTGCCCCAGGGCTCGGTTCCGGAGCCAAGGCTTTTGACGCCTGACCAAACAATGACGAGAAGAAGGGCTGAATTTCATCTAACCCAAAGCCTCGGGAATAGGAGGAGGAAACTTCTTCAAGCACCCACTTTTGATGGGCATCATTATCAAATGGGCTGGCGACAATATATGCCCAGTCATCCATGCTGGCGTATTCTGTTTCGGCTGCCAGATTGTCATTTTCGCCGGCACGAGATACCAGTCTGTAGGTGCTGTCGCCGTTGAGAATAATTTTCCACTGCTGCTCGTACGTCCCGGTATAGGTGTTTATTCTCAACACCGTGCCATCAAGCGTCAGTGCCATGTCCTTGCTTTCGTATGCGGTTTTCACAGATTCTATTTTGTAATAGCCATTATCCAAATACATAAGCTGCCAGCGCAGATTAAGATGACCGCTGTTCTGATGCTTGTCATGGTTGTTGTACTGGATAATCTGATTGCCTTCATCGGTTAACCCACCGTAAATATCCATGACTAACCCGCTGTTCAGGTTTTCTATGTAATACACGCCGTCCGCAACCGGGGGTACAGGCGTTGGCGTAACTGATGGATCGCCGGACGGACCGGGGGTGGGCGTAACCTTAGGAGGCTTGGGAGTAACCGCTATAGCCAGGGTAATTGTCTCGCCGTTGCCATTGAGGATACCCCGGGCAGGACCGCCGCCGATAGGCTCGCTGACGGTAAAGCTGTCCGTTAGCTCATAGTAGTGGTGCGGGTTGCCGTTGATCATCTGATCTAAGCCGTTTGCCCCATCCTCGGAATCAATTGGGATAGGCATTTCCTCCGAGCCTAACGAACCGGGCGCGGGAGTGGGGTGAGGGGTCATTGCAGGTTCCGCTGTGCCAGAAGGATCCTCCGGCTCATCGGGATCGTCATCATCCTCGTCTTCATACTGGGGGAAGTAAACGAATGCGCCGGAGGTGGGGAACGTTGCAGGGCTCGCCAAAAGGCTTATTTCGCCTAAAACACTTATTGCCGGATATTCACCCATCCAGTTGTTGTAGCAGACAAGTGCTGTCAGGGCAAGATTTTTAGACAATTCCAATTCTACAAGTTCGTTGTCATTGCAGACAAGGCTGATAAGCCCGGTATTCTCCTCTAATTCAAGCTCTAAAATTTCGTTTTTGCTGCAATCAAGCGTTTCCAGCGCGATATTTTCCGATAAATCCAGCTCTACAAGCTCGTTTTGGGAACAGTTGAGAGCTTCCAGCCCAGCATTGTCAAATATGTCGAGGTACTCAATCGCGTTGCCGGAGCAATCAAGGCTTGTCAGCCCTGGGGCCTCCCCGAGCTCTAAATACTCAAGATTGTTGCCGGAGCAGTCAAGAGTCTCCAGGCCGATGAAATACTCAATGCCGGTCAGGTCATCTATATTCTGTGATGAAACGTCCAAACTGGTGACCACTGCCATTGTTTCCTGATCAGCAATGGTTACCTCATCGTCCTCTTGCCTGCCGTTTCCGATTATTTCCTCCAAAACGAAGCCGCGGAAATTATCGTCCGGGAAAGCATCTGTGTAGATGAGGTCAAATTCAGGCTGTTCATCCATGCCCGGCAAGACGTTTGTAAGAAATATCCGGGTAAGTATGCCTTGCCCATTAGGACCAAGATTGCCGTTTTTGTGGAAATGGGCAAGATTGTTGTCTGATATGACCAAATCGGTGTATTGATGCAGGTCAATGTACACAGTTTGCGATACGCCGCCCAAATCCCCGCCAAGCGGGCTGCCATCTGCGCCAAGCAGATCAAAGTCGTACAGCCGGATCAGCTTTTTGTTGCCGTCCGGCAGGCTGTTGCCGATATTGCCCTCAAATTCTAAGGTCAGTGTCTTCCATGTGACACTGGGATTAGAGAGGTCAAAGCCCATATAGCGGTAGTTAGTGCCGCCTGATGAGCCGCTGGCAGGGCTTCCGTATTCGTAATGGCTTCCGTTTACGGAATAATCAAAATCCCCCGACCAAATGTCATGGATTTCGGGTGTTGGCACCGGCTCCTGAGTGACCTCCGGCGTTGGGGTTGCTGTGGGAGGCAATGTCTCCTCCGGGGTAGGTGCTGGATCGGCATTCAGGGTGCCTGCCACAATGTTGTCCAAGTCGAATATGCCGTTTCCGCCGTGCCACTGCTCTATGTAAATTGTCCTGCTTGCGCCGGGTGCTATATCCCCATTCCACCCTTCGCTTTTAACTACATAATGGTTGCCAGAGCTATATTCATCCAGCTTGACAGCACTGGTGAAATTGTGAATTTCGCCGCTCCCCATAAAGTCAAAGCCAAGGTGCCAGTCTTCAAGGACAGACGGGCCATTGTTGGTCATGGTGATGTTCATTCCGAAGCCTGAATAATACTCATGCACAATTGACAAATCTATCGTTATGTCAAGTGCGGGGTCGATGCTGTTCAATGCCATTCCATGTATCGGCATAATGGTGGCGAGCATGGTTAATGCTAATATCAACGCGATTATTTTTTTCTGTTTTCTCATTTTTTCTACCTCTTTCTTTTTTATTTAATGTTTTTTGTCGGTAATTCTGGTGTAATTTGTCTATTCGTCCAGGGTGCAATCTTTGCTGTCTGACTAAGCCAATGCATCATCCCAACATACGCACCGCCTGCCTTTCTAATTAATATTTACCCAAGCATAGGTAGCTTGTCCATATTATTACACACAATATGGGTGCTGTCAAGTGTTTTTTTATCGGATTAATTTTCCTTATATAAAAACACCCCTCACCCCAGCACCCCACGTATCAAATTAAGGTGTTCAGAAAAAAACATCACCCGCCGGAATATACCCCCCGGCAGGTGATGTTTTGCTATAATATCCATATCCGTTCAAGCGTAATTCCTGACAAGCAACATTACCTAGTATCCTGTTCCCTGATTTCCACCCGACGTATTTTACCAGATATAGTTTTAGGCAGTGACTGGACATACTCAATAATGCGCGGATATTTATATGGTGCGGTTATTTTTTTGACGTGTGTTTGCAATTCCCTGGTCAATTCATCGTTTCCCGAATATCCCTGCGACAACACTATTGTGGCCTTCACGGCAAAGCCACGTTCCTCGTCCGGGACTCCGGTAACGGCACATTCGGTAACGGCCGGGTGTTCCATCAAAACACTCTCGACCTCAAATGGCCCTATACGATAGCCCGAGGATTTAATGACGTCATCTGTCCTGCCCACATACCATAAAAACCCGATTTCATCCTTATAAGCGGTATCTCCGGTATGGTACAGCCCATCACTCCAGACATCTTGTGTCATTTTTTCATCCCGATAGTATCCCGAGAACATACCAAAAGGCTTGCCGCCGCCCTCTTGGTCTGTGCGGATACAAATCTCCCCTGTAACGCCAGGACCAACCTCATTACCGTCCTCATCGGCGATTATCATGCGGTATCCGGGAGCGGGAATACCCATAGAGCCAAGCCTGGGCTGCATCCATGGGTAGCCTGTCCAGCAGCTTAGTGTTGTTTCGCTTTGCCCGAAGCCCTCGAAAATTTTAATCCCTGTTCCTGCCTGCCATACCTTATAAATCTCAGGGTTAAGAGCCTCGCCTGCCGTGGTACAATGCTTCAGGGAGGAAAGATCGTATTTTTTCAAATCCTCTTTAATCATAAAGCGATACATAGTTGGGGGGGCGCAGAAGGTTGTTACTTTGTATTTTTCGATTTTTTCCAAGATATCAGGGGCTGAGAATTTATCGAAGTCGTAGGCAAAGACGGCAGACCCGGCTAACCACTGGCTGTACATTTTACCCCAAAGGCTTTTAAGCCATCCAGTATCGGAAATGGTAAAGTGCAGCCCACCCTCCTCACAACGGTGCCAAAAACAGCCTGTCATAATATGCCCTAATGGGTAAGTATAGTCGTGCCATACCATTTTGGGATAACCGGTTGTGCCGGATGAAAAAGCCATCAGCATCATATCTGAAGCAATGGTACCCCTGCCTATGGGGGTTTCAGGAGAAGCCTCCAATTCTTTATCAAAGTCTATCCAATCAGTGCCGCCGGGAAGTGAATATCCGTCCGACGACCCGAAAACAGCAAGTTTTTTCACTGTCGGGCATTCGGGCAGTGCTTCCTCCATTGCCTGGGTTACTCCGAACCGTGGAGTAGTCAGCAGCATTTTAATAGAGGATATATTCATGCGATACTCGATGTCCTTTTTTGTGAGCAGGTAGGTTGCCGGTACAGCAACCCCTCCCATCCTGTGCAAGCCCATCAGTACAGCCCAAAAACGCCAGTCTCGCGACATAGTAAGCATAACCATGTCACCCTTTTTAATCCCTTGGGCAATAAAGAAATTTGCCGCCTTGACAGACAAACGGCGGATATCCTCAAAGGTAAAACGCTTTTCTTGCCCTTGGTTAGATACCCATAGCAGTGCTAGGGCATCGGGTGTTTTCGCAGCCATTTCGTCTAAGCAGTCAAAGGCAAAATTAAAATTGTCAGGGACATTTAGGGTATAATTTTTCTGTAAGTCTTCAAGTGTAGCAAAATCATCACGGTTCCGTGAGGTATATTTCTCATAAAACGCCATATAAAAATCAGTCCTTTCTTCGTTACTGCCCTACATAACCACAGCTAAAAACTGTGCGGGGGAATTGTCAAGTGCCTGCATGGCATGGGGTATGGAAGCATCGAAATATATACTATCCCCCGGCTCTAGGTCGTATTTGCTGTCTGCTATATAAATGCGCATACGGCCTGAGACCATCCAGTTAAATTCCTGTCCGTCATGCGAGTGAAGGACAGGGGCGGCATCCTTGGGTTCAACTGTTACCATAAACGGCTCGGCTTTTTTGTCCCTAAAGGTAAACGCTAAGTGGCTGTATTTATACGCTGACCGGCGGTCAATGGCGTAGCCCTCCCCCTTTCTGACAAGGCACCAGCCCGACAGCCTGGGGCTGTCTCCGCTCATTATGTCCATTACGTCTACGTTCAAAACCCGGGCGGCATTGTACAGAAACGAAAATGAAAAATCCCTTTCCCCCTTTTCATACGCGATCAATTCATCCGCTTTAATTCCGGTTTTTTCACAAAATTCCGGAGCACCAAGCTCCATAATTCCGCGCAGAGCGGACAAACGGCGACCTATATCCCGCAGTTGCTCAGTCATTTGATCATCTCCCTGTTAAATTTATTTTCCCCCGCGCTTGAAAAGCCCTTTTTGGGGGTGTGCCTACAAAAAAACCTCCGCGATTCAAAATCACGGCGGTTTGAATACGAGATTCCGTTCACATAGACCCTATGCAACCGCCGGCTTGCCACTCGGGCAGAGAAATGACCAGAGAAATTATAATAATTCCCCTAATCCCTGCAAGCAAATTGGCAAATAAGCGATTTGTCATGTGACACCCCTCGGTTCAAGGCAATCTCCAGCAATATTTTTCTCATGGATTGTCGAGAAATTGGACAAACATTTTTCCGGCAAACCGAAAAAATAAGGTTATTGGGAGTTGCCCTGATAATAATCGGCACTGTCCGGAAGTATAGCACTTGCTTTCAGCTTTGTCAAGTATTATTTTTCATTTTTTCAGGACGTTTTTCATGCCGACAGCTGCCTTCCGCGCTGCACCCCTTGAGCTACCCTTTACAGCCCCAAAAGACTTTGGTGTTTTTTGCGTTTTTCGGCAGCTATTCCGGTGCGGCGGGATGACCCAGACACCTTGACTGGAATACTGTTTTGCAGAATTCTGTCATAAATCCGCTCATAGCCTATGTTGCCGGAGGCCTTAATGTCGGAAGGGGCAAGATTTGTGGTTAGAATAAGCGGTTTGCCACTACGGTACCTGGTATCTACAACTGTGTATATCTGCTCCAAAGCGTATTCTGTTTCGCGTTCCGCCCCCAAATCATCTATAACTACTAATTCATAACGCTGAATACTGTCCAGCAATTTATTGCGGTCGCCCACCTGTCCTGCCGATTGCAGCCTGCCCAAAATACGAGGGAAGCTAGTTACCAATACCGAAACGCACCTTTCAAGGAGGGCGTTGGCAATACAACAGGCATAAAAACTTTTTCCGGTGCCAACTCCTCCGTAAAATAGCAAGCCTACATTTTTGTCCCTCATTTCATTCCATTCATCAACATATTTACGGCAAGCATCTGAAATACCGGGTTGTTTGCGGTCGTCCTTGTCAAATGTCCAGTTTCGATATTCCAAATCGCTAAGACCATTGCGCCTGAGGACCTGTATCCGCTGCTGAAAAGCGAGCAGCCTCTCCCGCTCCTTCTGCCTGGAGTATTCATTTGCAAGGCAGTCACACATCACCGGAACCTTCTGCATATCGCCGGAGCCGAGGATCTGCTTTATTTTATGCTGCTTACGCGTACGACACTTTCCGCACACAAGGAACCCCTCACTATCGGTAAAATCGCCCGGGCTGACGTTATCCTTCCCGGCAATTTGAGTTATTACCGTATTTATATCCAATATTGCACACCTCCTATGTGGCAGATAATGCTTATGCCTTATGCTTTTGACGGCAAAGCACTAAAATTCCTCATCGTAATCTTTAGCTGCACTGGGGGCTTGCCTCCCATTTGTTTTCATTGAGCCAAGAGAGACTGCCTTAGAACTGTTCTCCTGAGCTTCGATTTCGGGTACGGTGTACAGCTTTTGGGCATGCCAGCCTTGAAGGATTTTATCGCAGTAAGGCCAAGAAAGTTTTCCTGTGCGTATTACCGTCTTATCATAGGCAAGCGCGATTGCCTCATGCCCAAATCCTAGACCCAGCCACTCGTTTATATACTTTTTCTCCGTGGGGGCAGGCTCCCTGAAAATCTGCATAGAACGCAACACCTCGGAGCAGGACTGGCGGTATTTTTCCCTGCGTTCAATGTATTTCTCAGCTAAATCCGAGGTAAATAACTGCTCATGCTCCCAAACAGCCGCCTCCCTGTCGATTTGCCGGAGGGTCGGCCTGCGCTTGGAACCATTATGTTCTTGCCGCTCTATGCAGTAGTTAACCAGTAGCAGTATCACACCCGCCGGAAGGCCGCGCCAGTCATGCATGGAGTGAAGTATTTGCAAATCCTGCGATGAGAGCGTTTTCCCCAGCAATCTCTCTATCTGCCTAACCGCATAGGCAAAATCCGGGTCTGAAAGGCTTTTTGCGATTGTATCTGAATCATAATATGGGCATTCATCGGTACTTTGAGGCAACGGTACTGAAGGCGGTGCGGCGAGCAATCCGGCTTGGCAGAGCTGCCGTAATGCCTGCTTTACCTGTTCTTTTGAAAATCCCGGCATGCTTTCCGGAAAGGGCAGAGCATTCCTGCGGGCATACATATACAGCAATGCCGCCTCGCCGCTCCCCAGAGACAGCAGCCTGTCTATTTCAACTCCTGATAACCCTTCCGGGTTCCCTCGAAACATAGAAATTTCGCTCCTAACCGCTTATACTTATATGCTAGCCGTACAGCGGGTGTTTCCGGCATAGTTTCTCAACCTCAGCCCTTATTAAATCAACACTTTCATCGTATTTAGCGGCGGTGAGATAAATCTGCTCAGCTAGAACCTCCATGTCGGACTCAACTAACCCTCGTGTAGTGACGGCAGGTGTGCCAATACGTATTCCCGATGTGACAAATGGACCCCTGGGGTCATCAGGTATGGCATTTTTGTTGACCGTAATATGAACGCTGTCCAGCATTTTTTCAAACTCTTTTCCGGTAAGGTCAAATGGGCGCAAATCAACTAACATGAGATGGGTGTCGGTTCCGCCCGATATGAGCTTGAAGCCCTTGCGAATCAAGGACTCTGCCAATGCCGAGGCGTTTTTTAGCACCTGTTTCTGATAGACGGCAAACTCCGGACGCAAGGCCTCGGCAAATGAAACTGCCTTAGCCGCGATAACGTGCATTAGGGGCCCACCCTGATTACCCGGAAAAACCGCCTTGTCAATCATCTTGGCATTGTCCTTCGAACATAAAATAATGCCGCCCCTGGGGCCGCGCAAGGTTTTGTGGGTTGTAGTTGCTGTCACATGGGCACAGGGAATGGGCGAAGGGTGCAGGCCCGCAGCAACCAATCCGGCGATATGTGCCATATCCACAAATAAAACCGAGCCAACCTCATGGGCAATGTCGGCAAAGAGCTCAAAGTTAATCTCCCTGGGATAAGCCGATGCCCCGGCTATAATCATTTTAGGCCTATGTTCCTTGGCAAGACGGCGCACCTCATCATAGTCAATCCTCTCGTCCGCACCCAAGCCGTAGGGAACGATGTTATAATACAATCCCGAAATGTTCACAGAGCTGCCATGCGTGAGGTGTCCGCCATGTGCCAGGCTCATTCCGAGAATTGTGTCGCCCGGCTTGCAGTATGCCAAATAAGCCGCGGCATTTGCCTGCGCCCCAGAATGAGGCTGGACATTGGCGTGCTCCGCCCCAAACAGCCTGCAAGCGCGCTCACGAGCCAATTCCTCGGCAATATCAACGCATTCACAGCCGCCGTAATACCGCCTGGAGGGATAGCCCTCTGCGTATTTGTTGGTCAGAACCGAGCCCATTGCCGCCATTACGGCAGGCGATACGCAGTTTTCCGATGCGATCAGCTCCAGTCCGTTTTGCTGGCGGCTGAATTCTGCGTACAAGGCCTGCCCGATCTCCGGATCCGATTCCTTAACAAAATCCATAATTTGTGTAATCATTGTACCCTTCCCCTTTTACAAGCTTCAATTTTAACCCCTCAGGGTATTCTACATCAACTGCTTACCAAATGCAATGTATTTTTTTGAAAAAAGCTTTGCCTTGGCGAGAATGTGCTCAAGGTGAAATAAAAGTCCGCCCACAAAACGTTAAAGGGTATATTTACGGCAAAAAGCACAAAAACTTTTGTTAATAGCCTGGCAAGTTCGTGAAATTGAATATAGTAATTTAATTGCAAAAGTGCTATGATAGCGGTTAAGATGACTGGGCGTCATATGTTGCAGTGGAAAGAAGTGCTTTTATGAAACACGCAGATGCAATCAATAAGATCATTGATGCCGAACACCAGGCTCAGATGATGACAGAGGAGGCAAAAGCAAAAAAAGAGTGTTTGGAAGAGGAGACGCGCCAGAATATAGAGAATATGTCCCATAGGTATTATGCCGATGCCGAAAAGGAAATCGCGGCATTTAGGGAGCGCGAGGAGGCACTTACTCAGTCAAAAATTAAAGAATTGTCAAAAACCCATCGGGCAGAAATGGAGAATATGGAATTTCTCTTTAGGGAACACAGGGAGGAGTGGGTTGAGACGATTTTTAAAAAGGTGATTGAGCTATGATTTCCGGTATGGTACGCTATGGCGCAGTTTCTGCAAAGGTACGAGCAATGTATGGCAAGCGTCTTTCCAAGGCGGAATTCTCCCAGATGTCGGCTATGAAGTCAACAGTCGAGGTAGCTTTATTTTTGAGGGAGCATCCATTTTGGGGGAAGGCATTGGAGGGGGCAAGCCTCAGTACTCTGAACAGGAGAAGGTTTGAGTACCTCCTCAAGCGTCACTATCTTTTAGCTTATCTCCGCCTTTTCAGATACCTGGACAGACAGGAAAATTTTCTTTTGCGGCTCCCGGTTATCAAGGCTGAAAATGAGCAGATTATGCGTTTTATGCGCTTTGCTATGAATGGCAGGGCGAAGGAATATGTCTTTGACCTCCCCCCCCACTTCAGCAGTTACAGCCGCATCCGCTACGATGCGTTATCCTCGGCAGCGACCTATGACGATATGCTCCATGCCGTGCGGGAGACGGAATTTTATGAGGCGTTGCGTGCAATCAGGCCGATCACGGCGGGTTTTCCGTCATACCTGGAGGTAGAGTCGGCAATGCGGCGTTACTGTTTTCGCTCGTTGCACCGCTTAGCATCCAAGAAGAAAGGGGCAATAGGTGTCATCCTGCGCAAGAGCATTGAGATGCAGGCCGATTGGATCAACATCTCGCAAATTGAGAGAATGATTCTGCATTATCCCGAATTGCGCTCTAATGCGACCTTTTACCTGATTCCTGTTTTGGGCGGTTTGTCCGCAGAACTGATAGGGCGGCTGTCGGCTCAGGAGGATCCCGAGTTGTTTTATAAAATTTTGCAAAGCGAAACCTGCTACTCTAAATTCTTGGCTTCCCATCAGGATACAGGGGAATCGATGGAGACCCTCTCGCGTGTATATCAAATTCGCTTTTTCCGCAAATATATAACTCAAACATCCCTTCTCTCCCCTATTGCTTTTTTCAATTTGTTTAACAACGAGCTTTTGAATTTGATTCATGTGATAGAATGTGTACGTTATGGCTTGCCCCCTGAAAAGGCCAATTCATATTTGGTTTTGGAGTGAGAAAACATGGCTGTTTCGCGAATGATTCTGACAACTATCGTTGGAAAGGTGGAGCATTTTGACAAGATTGTTCAGCACTGTGTTATCGGCAGCGAATTTCACCCCGAGCCGGCGGAATCCCTCGTAACAACCGTCGAAGGCTTATGCCCTTTTGAATTAACCAATCCCTATTTTGAGCCGTTGCGCCATGCAGAGTCGTTGTTTCGCATGACCGGACTAAGCCCGGCATTCGCAAAATTTGATGGTACCGGCTGTGATTTGGGGCAAGCCCGCCAGTACCTTGATTCATTCGAGGCGCGGCTTAATCAGCTTCTTGATCAGCGAGAGGGCCTTGAACGAAGATTGCGGGAGGACGGTCAGCTTTTAAATCAAATTGAAAAGTTTCAGGATCTGACCGTGCCGTTCCAGGACTTATTTACGGTAACCTACACTAAATTCCGTTACGGAAGGATACCTCGCGATATGTTTGGAGCATTCCATCGCCTGATTGACGAAAATGACGATTTTTTCTTTTTTGTCACTGACAGGCAGAAGGATTTCCTGTATGGCATAATTATGACCCCTCGTGCCACCGCCGAAACGGTTGACTCACTGTTTGCCTCCCTCCATTTTGAGAGAATACGCCTGCCCGGTTGGCTTACCGGCTCCGGCGAAGAGGCACTGGCTTCCGTTAGAAGTGATATTGAAGCATCACAGCGGGAAATCACTCAATTGCAAGAGCAAAGAGATGAGTTCTTAGCAAATGAAAAACCGGAATTCATGCGTTTTTGGAGCTTTTTGCGATTTATGTCAGAGGCGTGTGCGGTACGGCGGTATGCGCTTCATTCCGAAGGCAGCTTCTACCTCTTAGGCTGGGTTCCAGAAGGCGAGGCTGAAGCGTTTAGCAAAAGCATCGGCGAATGGGAGGAGGTAAGCGGTATTGTTATCACCGAGGAGGCCGGAATGGATGGGCCTGTGCCACCTACCAAGCTCACTAACAGAAGAATTTTCCGCCCATTTGAACCCTTGGTTGCTATGTACGGCCTTCCATCGTATGATGAGATTGACCCAACACCATTGATAGCATTTTCTTACCCTCTTATCTTTGGTGCCATGTTCGGGGATCTCGGTCACGGCGTACTTTTATTTCCGGCAGGTCTGCTGATGTGGAAGCTGAAAAAAATGTGGCTTGGCAAAATATTATGCTATTGCGCACTGTCAAGTATGTTTTTTGGACTGATATTCGGGGCGGTATTCGGCAGTGAGGAGGTGTTGCCATTCGGATTCCATGTGTTGGATTCAAATCGCAATTCTCATATATTGCTACAGGTAAGCATATATTCTGGGGTTGGAATAATAACCCTTGCTATTTTGCTGAACATTATCAACGGTATTCGTCAAAAAAATGTGGGCAAATCCCTATTTGGGATAAACTCGCTGAGCGGGTTGTTTTTGTACAGCGGGATTGTGTTGATCGTTTTCCCATTCATAGGGTTCGGTGAATTTGAGGTGCCGCTTTTGCCCCTTCTTGCGCTGATTATTTTGTCATCGGCTTCTTTGTTTTTTCACCCAGTTTTTTCCCAATGGATAAAAAAACAAAGCTTCAAGCCTCAGGATGGGGCGGGAATATTTATCTTTACCGGATTTGTGGAGGTTTTTGAATCATTGCTAGCATTTATCTCCAATACATTGTCCTTCCTGCGGATAGGTGCGTACGCAATTTGTCATGCGGCAATGATGGCTGTGATATTCACTCTAGCGGAAACAATAAGCGGTTCCTACAATGTGTGGGTTTTAATCTTTGGAAACCTTTTTGTTGCCGCAATTGAGGCCTTTTTGGTCGGGATACAAACCCTGCGCCTGAACTTTTATGAAATTTTCGGTAGGTTTTACAGCGGATCCGGCAGGGAATACAGGCCTTTGAAGATAGATTACGAAAATAGCAAAAGCGAATAACCAAGCAAGGGCAGCCTGAAGCAATATCGGGCTGAACATAAAATGAGAGGTTGATAGTAATGGGAATTCGGGAATTTGTTGCGGCGTTTGTGTTAGTTATGATGATTTTGGCACCGTTGCTAGGCATTGCCTTGCGGCACAAAAGGGGTCGTCCGGTCAAGGCTCTGCTGCTTTGGCAGGCGGTAAGTTTTTTCGCCTTGGGGCTTATCCTTGTTGGTGCCTTTGCCTCCGGCGCATTGGCGGCTGAAACGGCAGAATCAATATCAACGGAACCGACCGGCGGTGTCACCGACATGGGATGGGGCATGATTGCTGCCGCACTATCCACCGGGCTTGCCGGTATCGGCGGAGGCATTGCCACAGCGGCGGCGACCTCTGCCGCGCTGGGGGCAGTAAGTGAAAATGAGAAGTCGTTCGGCAAGGCCATTTTGTTTGTTGGGCTGGCAGAGAGTATTTCCTTGTACGGATTGATTGTTTCCTTTATGATTTTAGGTAAGTTTTAGCAACGTCTGAGAAAAGTGGGGATTCTAATGAAATACTTCTGCATCGCGGACAATAACGATACCCTTACAGGCTTGCGCATGGCCGGAATCGAGGGCATTGTGGCGCATACTCACAAGGAGGTAGGGGCGGCAATTGAAGGCTGCGTACACAATCCTGAAATCGGAGTTTTGCTTATTACCGAGCGGTTGGCGGCATTAGCTCCTGATTTGATGGATTCGCTCAAGCAGAACAGCACCGGACACACCCTTGTAGTAGAGATTCCTGATCGTCATGGCACCGGCCGTACACCAGACTCGATAACGAGATATATTCGGGAGAGCATAGGCATCAATGTATAGGGATAACATAACACATGGACAGAGTAAAATTATTTTGTGGGAGATGACAGAAGTGGACGAGAATCATGAGTCCCAAAAATTGGAGCATCTGACCTCAGTGATTTTAGAGGAAGCAGAGCATGAAACATTTGAGATTTACGATGAGATTGATAAAAAGAGCAAGGAAGCCCTTAGCGAGGCCGAGAGCAAAACCTTAGATGAGGCAGGGCGGTTTATTAAGTCTGAAATCTCAAAGATTCATGCGGAAAATGGGCGTATATTGTCTAAAGCTGTGATGGATAATAAGCGTACTCTTTCGTTGCGCCGCGAGGCTATGTCTGATGAGATTATGTCGGCGGTGCGTAAAAAATTAGAGGAATATGTACAAACAGACAAGTATTTGGATCAGATGGAGCAATTAGCTAAAAACTTTATGTTTGAGCTTAAAGGCGGGGTTATTTTCTATCTGAGAGAAGATGATGAAGCTCTTTGTAAGCGGCTGTCGTCTATCGGGAGCCATAGTCCGGTCGAATTCAAAACCGGCCACTTTGAAATCGGCGGATTAGAAGTTGCCTGCCACGAAACAAAACGGCATATTGATGCTTCGTTCGATACCACGCTGGATGAAATCAACAGTCAGTTTTCAGAGATGTTTGGGTTGAAATTAGGGTAGGGCTTGTTCCTGCGTGACTGATAGACGGATATTTGTAATGCCAAGGTTTGTGTGATACAATCCAGTCAAATTCTGCCAAAAAAGAAGGTGAGCTAAAGTGAGCTGCGAAATATTTTCAATCAACGGCCCGGTCATTAAGCTCAAAGGCGCAAGTACTTTGGAAATGATGGAATCAGTTCGGGTGGGGCGGCAAGAATTGATTGGTGAGGTCGTTGGTGTTAAGGGCGATGAAACTGTTGTTCAGGTATATGAGGATACATCAGGGTTAAAACCGGGTGAACCCGCAAAAGGGACAGGCGGGCCTATGTCTATTGAACTAGGTCCAGGGCTTTTATACAATGTCTTTGATGGTATTGCACGTTCCCTTAAGGCGGTCGAAAAGCATTCGGGTGCCTTTATTGCCCGGGGGCTGAATGTCGGTGCTCTTGACAGGGATAAAAAATGGAATGTTACGCTAAAGGTCAAAGAGGGCGATATGATTGACATAGGCACAATTTATGCCGAATGTCCCGAAACTGGAATTATTACTCACCATTGCCCTTCTCCGGTCAAGGGAATTGCCCGGAATGTCGTGGCCGATGGGTTCTATTCTGTAAACGATGCTATTTTAGAAGTGGTCGATGCTAAGGGGAGGATCACGGTCCTTACCCTGATGCAAACCTGGGCGATACGTAAGCCCCGCCCAGTCAAGGAGAGGCTCCCCATATCTATGCCGCTTATAACAGGACAGAGGATTATTGATACTCTTTTTCCCATTGCCAAGGGCGGATGTGCAGCCGTGCCGGGACCATTTGGTGCGGGTAAAACTATCATTCAGCACCAGCTTGCCAAATGGTCAGATGCGGATATTATCATTTACTTAGGCTGCGGGGAACGCGGTAACGAGATGACGCAGGTGCTTGAAGAATTCGGTGAATTACAGGATCCAAAGAGCGGCAAGCCTCTGCTGGAGCGTACTGTTCTCTTGGCCAACACCTCAAATATGCCGGTTGCGGCACGTGAGGCATCGGTATATACCGGAATGACTATCGCCGAATATTACAGGGATATGGGTTATCACGTAGCCCTCATGGCAGACTCCACATCCCGCTGGGCAGAGGCACTACGCGAAATTTCCGGTCGCTTGGAGGAAATGCCGGCAGAGGAGGGATTTCCAGCCTATCTCCCATCGCGGTTAGCTGAGTTTTATGAACGCGGGGGCTATATGTCCGTTTTGTCTGGCAGGGAGGGCAGCGTTACCGTTATTGGGGCTGTTTCGCCGCAGGGAGGCGATTTTTCAGAGCCTGTTACACAAAACACAAAGCGTTTTGTACGTGCCTTCTGGGCACTGGATCGCTCGCTGGCATATGCCAGGCATTTTCCATCCATCAACTGGATAAGCTCCTATTCCGAATATATTGACGATTTAGCACCCTGGTATGAAAGCCGGTTAGGCTGGGAGTTTTTTGAGTTGCGTCAGAGAATATCCCGCTTGCTCATGGAAGAAAGCAGATTGGTGGAAATTGTCAAGTTAATTGGAGCCGATATTCTCCCCGATGATCAAAAGCTGATTATTGAGGTTGCCAGGCTTGTCCGTGTAGGCTTTTTGCAGCAAAATGCCTATCACGAGACGGACACCTACGTACCCCTGGAAAAGCAGAAAAAAATGCTGGAGGTTTATCTGCATTTTTATGATTCGGCGCGTGTCCTGGTAGAAAGGAGCATTCCGATTGGCCAGTTGCGCGATACCGGAATATCCGATGAGCTGATCCGAATCAAATATGACACGCCCAACGACAATTTGAAGGTTTTTGACGTATATAAGGAAAAAATCGACAAGGCCATTGCCTCGGTTTTGGAGACGAACACGACATAGAAATCAACATATACATTTCAGAATAGGGAGTGGAACGCAATGAGAATGGAATATATCGGGGTTTCTGAAATCAATGGGCCCCTTCTTGTACTAGAAGGCGTGTATGGTGTTGGCTATGATGAAATGTGCGATATTGTTTTAGAGTCGGGGGAGCACCGTGCCGGCAGGGTCATTATGCTCGAAGGGGATAGGGCGGTGGTGCAGGTCTTCCAGGGTACACATGGACTCTCTTTAGAAAATTTAGCCACTTATTTTTACGGCAGACCTATTCAACTGCCTCTTTCGCGGGAAATTTTAGGGCGTATGTTCAACGGCTCGGGTAAACCAGTTGACGGCCTTGGGAAAATATATTCCCAAGAATACCGGGATATTAATGGGAGCGCAATTAACCCGATTTCACGCAAATATCCGCGTTCCTGTATCTACACCGGTATTTCGGCTATTGACGGTATGTCCACGCTTATTCAGGGGCAAAAATTGCCAATTTTTTCTGGTTCGGGAATGCGCCATAACGAGCTGGCCGCGCAGATTGTCAGGCAAGCCCGGGTGCCGGAGGGCGATGGTGAATTTGCAATTGTATTTGCCGCTATGGGAGTAAAAAACGATGCCGCAGATTTTTTCCGAAGGGATTTCGAGGAGGCAGGCGCGTTGCAGCGCGTGGTTATGTTTATGAACCTGGCTGCCGACCCTATTATTGAGCGTATTCTGACACCTCGCTGTGCTTTGACGGCGGCGGAATTTTTGGCGTTTGTCTGCGGTTATCATGTCCTTGTAATTATGACAGACATGACCTCTTATTGCGAGTCATTGCGTGAATTTTCATCCTCTAAGGGTGAAATCCCATCCAGAAAGGGCTTTCCGAGCTATCTGTATTCTGATTTAGCCTCCCTGTACGAACGTGCCGGAATTATTGAGGGATTGCCGGGTTCTGTAACCCAGGTGCCAATTTTAACAATGCCCAACGATGATATTACGCATCCTATTCCAGACTTAACCGGATATATTACCGAAGGGCAGATTGTCCTTGACAGGGAGCTAGATCAGGCAAAGCTCTATCCCCCTATTGCCGTGTTGCCGTCATTGTCACGCTTGATGAAGGATGGGATTGGCAAAGGCTTTACTCGGGAAGACCATCCGGCCTTGGCAAACCAGCTCTTTTCATCATACGCAAAGGTGCAGGAGGCCCGGAGCCTTGCGGGTGTTATAGGTGAGGATGAGCTTTCACCGGCTGATAAAAAGTATTTAGAATTCGGAAAGCTGTTTGAGGAAGGCTTTGTTAGGCAGACATCCCAGGATGACCGTGAAATCAGCCAAACGCTTGATACCGGATGGGAAGCCTTATCGGTTTTGCCACCCGGGGAGCTAGACAGGGTGGATGTGCCGTTACTGCAAAAATACTATAAAAAAGAAATCGCCCCATTGGATCCGAGCCAGCCTCCAGGCTCCGCAATAACAATATAGTTATTCTCATCTGTTAACTGCTTAAGGGGTGGTGTTATGGGCAAAGATACGCTTCCCACAAAGGGGAATCTTCTCTCGGTAAAGAAAACGCTGGCCCTTGCACATTTAGGCTTTGACCTTATGGACCGCAAGCGCAATATTTTAGTAAGAGAGATGATGGGAACAATAGATAAGGCTACAGCTGTGCAATCACGAATTGATACGACATTCCGTGAGGCGTACTCAGCCTTGCGCGAGGCAAATATTACACTAGGCACCTGTTCAGATTTGGCGAGTAATGTGGAGCTTGACAATTCGCTGTCGGTTTTATGGCGTAGCGTTATGGGTGTTGAGCTTCCCAGAGTAAATTCTCAGGAAATCCCGCAAAGTGTGCCATATGGATTTGCTTTTACCAATAATGCTTTTGACAAGGCAGTCAAATCCTTCAAAAAGGTAAAGATTCTAGCCTATGAAATGGCAGAATTAGAAACAACGGTGTATCGTTTGGCGGGAGCTATACGTAAAACACAAAAAAGGGCAAACGCTCTGCAGAATATTATTATACCTGATCTGACCGAAAAGGAAAACTTTGTAACTGAAGCATTGGAGGAAAAAGAAAGAGAGGAATTTGTAAGGCTCAAGGTGCTGAAAAAACGCACATAAATTCCCTTGCTTTCCATTACGAACAGGGCATAAAACGTAATGCTTTGTTCATACTATCATGGTAATGCGATGTTGCATCAGGCTGTTCTTAAATTAGCATTCGCATTGGGAGGAGAAGAAAATGATTATGGATAGGGTCGCGCTGACTATTGCGATTATAGGTGCCCTGAACTGGGGCTCCATAGGCATTTTTCATTTTGATATTATTTCATGGGCCTTCGGTGGGTCGCACACGGCAGTCAGCCGCGCAATCTTTGCCTTGGTAGGCATAGCCGGCCTCTGGTGCATTTCCCTTCTTTTCAGGGAGAGGGAACACCAGAAGGCACACGACGTGTAAATAGCGTTACAAAAAACGCCGGGGATGTATCTCCGGCGTTTTTGTTAAAATTAAAGTAAGGTAAATGAACTACATAACAAATTTACTTTGTCAAAAGCCCTCTCGCCCTTCCTATCATATACAGCGAACCACAGGCTAAAATAACATCATCCTCACCCGCCCTGCTCAGGGCAATATTAATAGCACACTCTGTATCCCGATGAAAAAGTACCTCAGGGCAATGACTCCGGGCAAGCCGGGCAACATCCTCAGCCGGAAGGGCTCCGGAAATCCCCCTGACCTGTGTGGCTATAAACACCGAGGCGCGGGAAGCAATAGCGGCAACACAGCTTTTTGGTTTTTTGTCAAGAGACATTGCCATAACGGCTATAAGCCTCCTGCCTGTCAAAAACTTATCGATGGCAGCCGACAATACCTCTATGGCGGCAGGGTTGTGTGCGCCATCGATAATCCTAAGCGGGTGTTCCCCTGTAACCTCCAGACGCCCCCGCCACTTAACATTCTCAATGCCCTGCAGAAGCGCATCATCGGAAATATCCCAGCCTCTCTGGCGCAAAACCCGGATCAACTCAATAACCGTAATGGTGTTTTGTATTTGATGCTCACCTGCCAGGGGCACATTTACGCAATAATTTTGCCATGTAAATTGTGAGCCTGACAAATCTGCCCTGAAAACCCTCAGATTGGAAATATCAGGCACGAAAAGATCTGTCTGTTGATTGCTGCACTGGAAGGTAATTGCCTCTAATGCCTCCCGGCTCTGACCGGAGCAGCATACGGTCGGGCAGCCTGGCTTAATAATTCCGGACTTCTCTCGCGCAATCTCAAAAACAGTCTGTCCAAGCCATTTTGCATGGTCAAGCGCTATAGGAGTGAAAACTGCCGCTTCACATCCGGAGATGATATTAGTAGAGTCATTTCCGCCTCCCATGCCCACCTCTAGGATAACAATATCGCATTTTTGACGCGCAAAATGGCAAAGCCCCATGGCGGTAACTGCTTCAAATTCAGTTGGGTGATCATAACCATCCCTGGTAATGGCATCAATGATTTCTTTTGTATATGCGGCTAAGCCCGCCAGCTCCTGCTCGGAGATAAGGCTACGGGAAATTTGAATACGCTCTCTGAAATTTTCTAGATAGGGTGATATAAACAAGCCAGTTTTGTAGCCTGCCGAACGCAACACGCTTTCGGCCATAACAGCCGTGCTGCCCTTGCCGTTTGTGCCTGTTATATGCACAAACTTAAGCTTTTTCTCAGGATTTCCCATTTTGTCTGTCAACCGGCGTATACGCTCAAGCCCCGGCTTTGAACCGAATTTTTGCAGACTGTGAATATAATCAAGTGATTGCTGGTAGGTCATATTCTCTCCAAGCCTTCCAAAAGCTTTTCCTTAAGGGCAACCAAATCTGAAAGGCGGGATTTCTCAGCCTCCAGCACATTTTGGGGAGCCTTGTTCAGAAAGCCGGGGTTTTGCAGCTTAACCCCCAGTGAGGCAATGTCCTTCTCTATTTTTTGAAGCTCCTTGGTAAGCCTGGCGCGTTCTGCCTGAACGTCAACAAGCTCAGTCAGCGGTAGGTATACAACCGCACTGGAGGTGACTGCTTGAACAAACCCTCCTGTGTCCTGCGGCGGTGTATCGGTAACGGTAACCTGTGACGCCCTGCCTAGCTTGATGAAGTATGACATGCCGGAGGAGAAAACCTCTGCTGACTGCGTTACTATTGTCCAGCCGGAGACCCTTGAGGGAGGAACCTTCATTTCAGCACGCAAGGAACGCACCTGCCTGATACAATCCATTACAGATTCCATGTCAGCCGATTCTTTTGAGAAAATAAGGTCCTTATCGCACCTCGGCCAGTCTGCAACAATCAACGCCGTGCCTTGATGAGGAATGCTCTGCCATATTTCCTCTGTAATGAATGGGGCAAAAGGATGCAGCAAACGCAGGGCCGCCTCCAAAACATGGCGCAGCACGCGCTGTGCCTGATGGTGCTGCGGATCATCACCGGAGGAAAGGCGAGGCTTACTTAGCTCGATATACCAGTCGCAAAAATCATCCCACAGAAAATCGTAGATTTTCTGCACAGCCATTCCCAAATCATATTTTTCAATTCTATCGCTCATTTCTTCAATCAAAATATTGAGCCTTGAAAGTATCCACTTATCGGGAAGCTCTAGTGCTTCAGGCAGACTCCAGTCATCAAGTTCCCGGAGGTTCATCAAAACAAAGCGTGAGGCATTCCAAAGCTTGTTGCAAAAATTACGCATTGCCTGGCACCGTTCAGGCGTAAAGCGCAAATCATTGCCGGAACCGCCCAGGGTTACAATATTAACCCTGAGTGCATCCGCCCCATAGGTTTTTACCATCTCCATCGGGTCAATCCCATTGCCGGCCGATTTAGACATCTTTTTTCCGTTGCCATCCCGAAGGAGCCCATGCATAAACACAGTGTGAAACGGTGCCTTGCCTGTTTGCTCAATTCCGGAAAAAATCATCCGGGCTACCCAGAAAAATATAATATCATATGCCGTGACCAGCACCGATGTAGGATAAAAGCTTTTCATATCTTCAGTTTCCCTCGGCCAGCCCAAAGTGGAAAACGGCCAGAGAGCCGATGAAAACCAGGTATCTAAAACATCCTCGTCCTGGCAAACTGAGCTGCTCTGACATTTCCCGCAGGCGTTTACGTCTTGGCGTGATACCGTTTCATGCCCGCAATCGCTGCAGTACCAGACTGGAATACGGTGTCCCCACCAAATCTGGCGGGAAATGCACCAGTCGCGTACATTTTCCATCCAGCTCATATACATTTTGGAAAATCTTTCAGGTACAAAGCGTATTTTCCCCTCCCTCACAGCTTCCATGGCAGGAGCCGCCAAAGGCTCCATTTTGACAAACCACTGCAGGCTGGCTAAAGGCTCTACTGTTTTATGACATCGATAGCATGATCCGACATTGTGAATGTGCTTTTCGGACTTGACAAGATAGCCCCCAGACTCCAAATCACCAAGCACAGCAGCTCTTGCATCCTGTCGGGGCAATCCTGCATAGCGACCGCCATTCTGGTTTATATTGCCATTATCGTCCATGATCAAAAGCTCGGGCAGATTATGCCGGCGGGCCACCTCAAAATCATTTGGATCGTGGCATGGGGTGATTTTAACACAGCCAGTCCCAAAATCCTTTTCAACATATTCATCGGCAACAATCGGTATTTCACGCCCACAAAGGGGCAGCAACACTGCTTTGTGAACAAGGTTTTTGTATCTCTCATCGTCAGGATGCACGGCGACAGCTGTATCTCCCAGCATGGTTTCCGGCCGGGTTGTAGCTACAATCAGCTCACCTGAGCCATCGGACAGAGGATAGCGTATATGCCAGAGCGAGCCTTCTCTCTCTTCATGCTCCACCTCAGCATCAGACAATGCCGTGGTACATTCGGGACACCAGTTTATAATTCGGCGGCCTCTGTAAATCATTCCTTTTTCATATAGAGAAACAAAAACCTCGCGTACCGCCTCGGAAAGCCCTTCATCCATTGTAAAGCGGAGGCGGCTCCAGTCACACGAGCAGCCCAATGATTTAAGCTGCTCAATAATTCGGTGGCCGTATTTATTTTTCCAGCTCCAAACGCGGCTCAAAAACTCCTGCCGCCCCAAATCGTGGCGGGTGACACCTTCATCGTCACGCAGAGCCTCCTCAACTTTGATTTGCGTGGCAATCCCCGCATGATCCGTACCCGGAACCCATAGAGCCGGGTACCCATTCATGCGTTTGTAACGAATCAGCACATCCTGCAAGGTTTCATCAAAGGCGTGGCCTAAATGGAGCTGCCCTGTAACATTGGGCGGCGGAATGACAATGGTAAACGGTTCCTTGTCACTGTTTTCACGCGGTTTAAAATAATCCTGTGCCATCCACATATTATAAATTTTGGATTCAACGGCACCCGGATCATATTGCGGGGGCAATTCCTTCACTTTGGCCACATCCTTTTCACAGTTTGTTAATAAAGCAACAGGATACCACATCACCGTCAAAAGCGCAAGCCGGATATCACAACCTTCCACGCCAAACGCATGAAAGCGTTATCCCCGCAAACCTCGGTGTTCTTCAATTTTTAGCATTTTTACAGATTGAGAATATGTTCCAAATGTTTTTCTGGGTTTGTTCCGATTGAAAAACGCTTCAGTTTGAGACTCATGGGCTTTTTTCCCATGTCAAATATCTTCAAGACTTTCAACGCCAGTTTTTTCAGTATGTTCAAGTTGAATGCCGCTTGTTTTTCCAAAAGACAAAAGCCGTTTTCGTCCACCGCACTGACAATATGGCCTGCTTTTTGGTTTGCATTTCCATTACCGCGTTGGGTTTTGCCATCTATCGCAAGGATTTTCTTGATTTTTTTCCCTTCCCCGCTGTTCAGCATCTCGTCCCATAGCGTTCGGAATTTTTGCAAAAATTCCGAAGATACCATGGCAAAGACCCGTTCAATTGTGTCGTGGGAGGGTATTCCATGGGGCAATTCCAAATATTTTTGCAAAAAATTCCTCATGTTCTTTCCCGAATACTTCGATTGCTGTCCATTCGTCCGCATTGGCCAGCAACGCAAAGAAAACCAGAGCTATGATGTCGCTCATTTTATGCAAGACTTTTTTCCCTTGGCGGTTGTCCTGTACCAAATCCAAATATGCCAGTATGTTTCCCATTATAATCACCCCTTCGGACTGATTATACCACAGGTTTACATAATTTGTTCATGTTTTATTCATTCATGCGTTTGACGTGTTAACCACACATCCCCCCCGTTAGGGGGTGTTTTGTCGTTGACAAACATACGATCTCTTTCCCTAATTCTTGACATTTCCATGGTAAGATATTGTCATGCGGCGATTTATCGTACAAGAATACAAGGAAAAAGTTATGAATATAAAGTTTTTTGATATGTTTGCAGGGATTGGCGGATTCCGCGCCAGGCTGGAACGAGCCGGGGGCCCGGAGGCAACGACTGCCTTTGAGTGCGTTGGCCACTGCGAAATAGATAAACACGCCGATAAAGCATATCGGGCGGTGCATAACGTAAAAGAAAGCGAGGTTTTTTATGAAGACGCAACCAAAATTGACACAAACACCCTGCCGGAGTTCGACCTCTTGTGCGCAGGCAGTTTATCGTAAATTTACGATAATGAACCTTATCGGGGAAAACGAGTTATCAGGAAAAACAGCACAAGCCTCACCACCTCCTTTATTTTTCGGCATAAATTCCTGATAACTCTTACTTGCCGATTTACTTCAATCCGCAGAATTTCCGCAGAATTTCATCATCATTGATTCTGAATCGGCTTGCATCGCAAAACTCATTTAATGGGCTGTCTTCGGGGATTGCTTGCTCAATCGCTTTACGCTTCATTTCAGTATCAGCATGGGCGTAAACGAGGGTAGTTTTCAAGTCCGCATGGCCCAGCCATTGTGAGATAAGCGTTAGCTCCACACCATGCTGATATAGGTGCATGGCGCGTGAGTGTCGAAAGAGGTACCGAAAGAGGTGCGGGTGAACATTTTCCGGCACTTCGGCGCAGAAAGCTTTGGTAATATCCCCATAATTGCCAATTAGATGCCTTGCGTTGTCCTCAGACATTCGCTTGTTCGCCCCGTTTCTGGTTACGTAAAAGAGGTGCTGCTCTGGAGATTGGGTGCTTTTGTCGCCGTGGAATGCACGAATGTATGCTTTCAAATGTTCAACAGCTTTTTTACGAAGCGGCACAGGGCGAGCTTTCTGCCCCTTACCATGAAGAATAACGAAAGGGCTGTCTTCTAAAACAATGTCACGCATACTAATGTCAAGTATTTCCTGAACTCTTGCGGCTGTTTGGTACAAAAAGAGCATCAGGAACATATCGCGCCGCCCTTTGCGTGTTGCGGTATTAGCTTGGGCGATAACGGCTTCAACCGCTACCTCACTCATGTATTCCACGATGTTTTCAGGTGCGTTTGCAACAGGGATTTTTCTGATTCGGGAGGCGTTCAAAAACGCCGTCAAGGTCATTTTGTACATCCCAAAAGAAGGGGCAAAAGCAACGGCAGCCAGCGGGACAATTTCCGCAACGGCCAAATACGGAGGGTCACGAGGCAATGATTTGCGGTTTTCCGTTATCGAAAGCCCCACCGGGGGTTTTGACGTGACCATCTATCTTGACGCAGACCCTGTGGCGGCGGCCCAAGGGGTTCAAACCATCGAAGAACTTGCCGCAACGGAAAACGACTGGATGACCTTTTCCGGGTCGGGAACGCTTGCCGAAATACCGGGCATCAAACTTGATAATGGGACGGATGGGGTTGCGTCCAATTCCGACCTTACCGCATTCCTTGACGCTTCTGAAAGGCAGATTTGGAATACTTTGGCGTTTCCGCTTGCCCCCACCGGTCAATCAGGCGACACCACACCGGCACTGCTAGGGGCGGTTGGATCTAAAATCGAATATCTGCGAAACCAAACCGGCAAATACCGCAAGGCGGTTGTGACCGAGCTTGCCGCCGACTTCGCCTGACCATATCGCACTGAAATATTTTCGCAATTACCGTTCAGGCAGTGCGAAAACCCTCAAATCCATTCAAATCACGTTGGCAGCCAGGTTGGAGAAATTCAATCTGGATTCACTGAAAAATCTGA
>Ga0099364_10002576_pt1 | contig 28787 bp, 18 predicted proteins | sample TergutTh196P3_FD_73070 | JGI IMG/M metagenome (GOLD analysis project Ga0099364, IMG submission 73070) | Microcerotermes parvus P3 segment gut microbial communities from Pointe-Noire, Republic of the Congo - Th196 P3 | ecosystem: Host-associated > Arthropoda: Insects > Digestive system > Gut ...
GGTCGACGTGTTGGAAATTTGCGTTTCCGATGGTGCGGAAATTACGAAAGACAAGTTGCGTAATGTGAAGTTGCCGCCACGATGCCTGTTCGGTGCCGTCATTCGCAATGGGGTTGTGCAGATGCCCAGTGCCGACTTCCAATTTCGTTCCGGTGATGACGTGGTCGCCCTCGTGCAACCCGATCAGTTGAATGAGCTTGTCAAGTTGGTTTAACCGCGGTGGAGGCCGCTAACCGTTATATTCCTTGCGTTCGGCATTCGATGGGGTCCCATTGAACTTTTTGAAAGTTTTGAACGATTTCTCCGGAGAGTTTTTTCGTTTTTTCGAAAGGTTTCACGATGTTTCGTTTGTTCCTTTTTTTGTTTGTCGTTTTTTGCGTCAGCTGCGTTGATGCACAGAGCGAAATGCTGTTGGCATTACCGAACGATTACGGTTTGATCGACTCTTATTCCGTTGACGATTGGGATGGGATTGACGATTATTTCGATTCGGGTGGAAAGATTATTCTGGTGGGCGGTGTTGAGGGTCAATGGCGTTATCCTATTTGTTCCCGGTCGTTTACATGGCACGACACTTCCCGGCACCGTACGGTTTCGGCACGAGTTTATTTTCCGACGGGCAAGGGACAGCGTTTTCCGATTATAATTTTTTCTCACGGGCTGGGCGGTTCGCCGTCGCGGTGTTCCTACCTTGGTACCGTTTGGGCGGCACGAGGTTTTGTCGTTGTGATGCTCCAACATCAGGGAAGCGACGAAAACGTTTGGCAAGGCAAAATCCGCGTTTTGAACGAACTTCGTGAAGCGTACAAAACCAATTGGAGTGGTCGAACTCGTGCTTTGGATATTCGTTTCGCCTTGGATCGACTGGAATTGTTCGCAGAAAACGGCGATTGGTTTGGTTCCTTGCTTGATCTTGATTACATCGGTGTCGGCGGATACGATCTCGGTGCGTTAGCCTCGCTTCTCGTTGCGGGCCAAATTCCGCCGGACGGGGGAACCTCTCTTGCCGATTCCCGGGTCAAAGCGGTGCTTGCAATGAGTCCACCGATCAATCCGTCATACAGGAGTTATCGAGACGTTTACTCCGCCGTTAAGTCTCCGACGTTTTTCGTTACGGGAACGGAGGACGATGGAATCATCGGTTCGACTAAGGCATCTCAACGTCGGATTCCCTTTGATTCGATGTCGGGGAACGACCGTTTTCTCGTCGTTCTCCAAGGTGCCGATCACATGATTTACGGCGGGCGTTTCCTGCCGATCAGGGGAAGGAACGATCTGGCGTTTCAGCGGGCGATTTGTCGGAGTTCGATCTTGTTTTGGCGGGCTTACCTCAAACACGATGAGCAGGCACTGTCCGATGTTACCGGCTATCGATTGAACTCAATGCTCGGTGTGGCCGCGACGGTCGAACGGCACATTGTTTCACGCTCTGAGGAAGCCCAAATGCATTTGGAACCGACACTCCCTTCGGCGGAAGAACCTTCTGAACCAAACGAACCATCACTCACCGTTACGGAAAAGTTTCCTCTCACCCGATTTTATCGTGCAGTAATCGAAAAAATGGACAATTGAGAATTTTCCAGTGGCTTGTCAAGGCTAAAATTTCCTGTTGACGGAATTTGCGACCATTTATTTTCTAACAGAAATGTCGAAGGAACGGGGGTCAATTTTGTTCGGGCGTCTCCGATCGTGAACTCCTCTCGAGCGGCAGTTACGATAAACCATCCACGCCTCGACCTGCTATATTTGTCCATTCGAGTACGACAGCGGCGAAATCTCCGATGGCGGTGATTTTCCGTTGTCGTTGGACGAATTTTGTTTGTTTGGCGATTTCCTCGGCTGTTTCCCAGGAGGGTTTGCAATCGTTGGGCGCGTTCGATAATCTTGTGCATGGGGACGTCCATCCGCAAAAGCAAACTGTGTCGAATATCACTCTTTCGTAGGACGCTCCCTGTTTGACTAACTCAAATTGTAAAAAAAATCGCCTTCTTTAGCCACGGATAACACGAAAAAGCACAGATAAGTAAGAGAAAAGGGGCTTTTCGAAAAAAAACAGCTCATTTCTAAGTCAATACATCTGTGAATTTCCGTGCTATCCGAGGCAAAAAATTTGTTTTTACCGTTTGAGTGACTAACTCATTAAGTTGAAAACGTATGGGCGTAAGGTCCCAGATGCGTTACGTTGGCGAGAGACTTGCCCGCTAATCCATTAAATACCGAACGAGCAAGCGACCGATCAACTGGAATCCGCGGTCATTGGCGTGGACTCCATCGCGCATAAACCAGCCGTAAGCCTTGCCGGAATCCTGAATGTACTTCCAGAACGGTGCCGTCATGTCGAAAAACTCGCAGTTTTCCTCCTCGGCAAGTTTTTTCAGTTCGGCACGGTAAGCGTACTTTTCTGCGTCGATTTCGTAAGTCCAGTTCTTGAGATGCGGATCGTTGGCGAGACCGAAAACCGGCGTAATGAGCAAAATTTCCGGATTCTGCTTTGCCCGAACCTGATGAATCACAGAACGGATCGATTCAATGTCGCCGCGTTGACTGACACCGCCGATCATCAAGAGGTCCGGTTTGTGTTGCAAAACGTACTCCTCGACCCGGTTTTCCTCCTTGTACCACCAACAGCCGGTCGCACCACGTAGCGACATAATTCGCTCGACCTTGCAGTTCGGATACTCCCGTTCGAGAAGCCTTTCGTACTGCGACGATCCTGTGTCGCCCATAATGCTGTCGCCGAGCATCACAATTTTGAGCGACGGCCCGTTTTTGAGTTTCTCCATCGTCCTCGGGATCTGCGTCCAGCGACCTTGCGGCGGCGTGTAGTCTATCGGCGGAATCGTTGCATAGATTGCATCGATCCGTTCCAGCGGCGTAAGACCTGCGAAAGGATTCTTCGCGTTACCATCGACAAGAATGGCGGCGATTCGGGCGGTACCTTGGTCGACACGGAGTTTCAGAACATAGTCCTTGTCGGGATCGAGTCCTTCGGCGATTCGTGTAAGGAACACGTGCGGCGGCGCCGGACTACAGCATAGACTCTCAAGTGGTTTCCAATCGGACCCGTTCAGCGAAAAATTCAGTTTCGGTTCTTCCGTTTCTTCGACCAAGGAGAGCAGGCCGATCCGTTTTCCTTTGAACGCCAGCGAGTATTCGCCGTCGGACGCCTCGGCGACCAGCAGGTGCCGGAAGTACGGATTCGGCGACGGTTGACCGTCCTGCCAGGTTTCCGGATAGTCGCCCCATTCGTAAGCGAATATTTGAGCGTGTTGCATATTGGTCGACGACATCGGCTCCGCTAATTTCTTCGGAACGAGTCCGCCTTCCGTCGTTCGTGCCTTGAGGCAGGCTTCGAGGAACGCTTTCATCTTTTCGGCGTAGATCGCTTCGCCCTGCGGTGTCGGAATAATTCCCTCAGCGAAGAATTCCTGTACGGTCACTGCTCCCGAATTGATTTTGTCGGCGGCGTCCTTCGCCAGATTGACACTCGGCAGATCATAATGTCTGGCGACCTTTTCGGCCCACTCGATGATCGGCGGCGTTTTACCAGCTTTGAAATCGTCGAGCATTTCCGGCGAAAGCGTGTAAACGAAGACGACATCCATTGTGTTACGGAAAGAAAGCAGACTGCGCACGATGCCTTCGTAGGCGTCGATGGCTTCCTGCTCCGTGACGTTTTGGTCCGATGAGCAGAAGTCGATAAACTCGATGCAAGCGTGAGCGACCGTTGCACCGTAAACCGGTTCCGCTCGAACCACCCGGAATGCGCCATACCACGAACCACCCCGGTAGGGAAACGGTGCGTAACGGATTGCCGATTCACCGAAACGATCACAGAAAAAATCGTAAGCAACCTTGGAATACGGCTCTTTGCCTCGGACTACGTCGCCGCCGAAGAACGCGACTTGCTGATACTCCTTGAGGTCGAACAGTTTGAGCGTGTTCGATATGCCGCTACGGACGTTGAAGTCCTCGGCAGCGTAAAGTGGGAGGGCAAACGTCAGGATGACGACGACAAGTAGGATTTTCGTTTTCATAACCGTTTTGACAAATCAAGAGCCGGGACCTGCGGCCCCGCCGTTTTTGTTTGAATGACCTGTTTCATGGTACTCCCTTGTCTACTGCAAATCAAGAGTCGGGCAAAATTTGCGTCCCACGGGGGCAGGGGGCTGTTGCTTTTTGTCGCATGTCCGCTAGAATAGTGAGCGTGGGGGCCTTGTCCCCTCAATTTCCCATTTGGGGACAATTTGGAAATTAAACCCTAAAAGTAAAGGCCGCAAAACATCACTCGCCTCCAGACAAATGCAGTTTCAACGCATCTGATTGTTGAGTTCGATGAAGGTGATTTTGAAGCCCTTGTTTTTCTGCGTTCTTATCTCCCAATAGCCTCTTACTCACCTGCCGAGGTTTGAAAAATGTCCATTGATGACAGTGCGCTTGCCGAACGCTTTATTAAACGAAAAAAAGAATACGAAATCGATAAACTTTTCCGTGCCTTGGTCAAACTACTGGGTAGTGACCTGCACCTGAAAGTTGGTCGTCCGCCGTTTGTCCGGATCAAGGGCAAGTTGCGGGCTTTGGAACGAGGTCCCATTGACGATGAGGAGATGACGCGACTCATTCTTCCGATCATGGACGAGCGTTGCCGAAAGATTCTGAACGACACAGGCGGAGCGGACTTCGCCCACCAAACGGAGGTCGACGGCGTCCCGTGGCGGTTTAGAGTCAATGTTCTGCAACAAATGGGCCACCTCGGAATGGTCGCCCGACGAATCAACAACGAGATTCCGGTATTGGAAAAACTGCACCTGCCGGAGTCGCTTTATGGGGAATGTACGCACGACCAGGGCATGATCCTGTTGGCCGGCGTTACCGGGTCCGGCAAAAGTACGACGATCGCCTCGATGCTCAATTATGTCAACCGGAACTACTACAAGCACATTTTAACGCTGGAAGACCCGATTGAGTTCCTCTTCACGGACGACAAGTGCCTGGTCAACCAGCGTGAAATCGGACAAGACGTTGTCGACTTTAGCATCGGTATGAAGCATGCCGTCCGTGAGGACCCGGACGTAATGCTCGTCGGCGAAATGCGTGACCGGGAAACCTTTGAAACGGCGATTCACGCAGCAGAAACCGGGCACCTCGTGTTCGGAACGATTCACGCCTCCTCTGCACCGAGTACGATTGGGCGTATTCTCGACCTTTTTCCGTCGGCAATGCACAAGGCGATTCGCAGTGCCTTGGCGTTCAATATGAAGTGTATCGTCGCTCAAAAACTGCTTCCGTCCTGTATGGAAGGCGTCTCGCGGGTGCCGACGGTCGAAATTATGCGATTTACCCCGATGATAAGAAAACTCCTCCTCGAAGAAAAGGACGAAAAGTTGTCCGATGCCATCCGAATCGGTGCCAATGAAGGAATGCAGGACTTTACGATGAGTCTCAAAGCCCTCGTCCAGGCAAAAAAAATCGACCGGGCGACCGCTTTCGAGGTTGCACCGAACATCGAAGCCCTTAAAATGGCCCTCAAGGGAATCGAAGTCAAAGAACCGGGAATCCTCTAATAAGATTTGTTCTTCAAAGGCGAGTTCCAAAATAACGCCTTGTTCCGGCATCCGTTCGTTGTGTCCCAACACCGTTGTGGGCAAAACAGTTAAGAGAGCGAAGGCAAGCCACCGGTCACGGAGAAAGTTCACGCCGTTTTCCGTTGAAACTCGCTTTTTCAGACCGAAGCGAGCAGGAATTCCGCCAAGGTCTCTTCGTAGTCCTCGTAGTCATAATCCGCTGCAAACAGTGAGCTTGGGGTGTTGCCACCGGAACTGAAACCGGTGCCCCAGGAAATTTCGTCGTCCGACGGCGTGTCAATCGGCAACGTGGACGACCATAAACCGGCAAGGAACTTCGCATGTTCATGCAGTTCCAAGGCAGACGGCGACTCCCCCCCTCCAAACGCAAAAGTCGGCTCGAAAATCGGAACCGATGTCGATGTCGGCGATACCGAAACGCCGTGTGTAATCTGAACCGGCGTTGACAAAATTTGCGACGTGTCGACTTTGATGCCGGACCGTTGGATGTTGAACCCTTCCAACTCCAATTGAACGATTTGCTCCGTTTCCAAAGTCGCACTCGGCGTAACCTTGATGCGGAGGAGCAGAACATCCCCGCCGGAAGGAATCGAAACGATTCCGCCGTTCAACTGGACACCGTTCGATTGCGTCGTTATCGTACCAATCCCGTCCTGCACCGACCAATCGACCGGAGCGACGCTTGACGTAATGTTCAAACCAAAATTGATTTCAAATTCGTCGGTTTCGCCCTTCGACAACAAATCGCTCGCCCAAACGTCGATGAAATATGTTCCGCCCGTAAACGAATAATCGGTTTCGCCCGTTGGCTTCGTCTCATGGGACGACGACGTGCCTGCAATGACGGAAAGCCCGATGGTCTCGGCATCGAACATCGAAAACGTGAAGTCCTTCGTACAGGTTCCCTCGTATTTATCGCTTGCCGTTACAGTAACTGTGACGGGCTTCGTGTTCGTCGACCAATTGAACTCTTCGAGCAAAATATACGTAACGACAAGTTCGCTCTCGATGATTTCCACGCTTTCGATAAAACTGTTCGCCGCCTTGGACACTGAAAAGTCAGGAAAATGCAGTGCGTCGCCTTTTACGAGGTCGGCGTCGGTGAAATGGTCGTCGAGGAGTTCGATTCGCAGTTCATACCTCTCCGTCTTGAGAGATTCGCAGTAACTCGAATCTTCCGTCGCCGTCGGCAGATGGTTGACGCCTTTTATCGGAATCAGGATTTTTCCTGTTGCCGATTCCCAATTGTCGGCAACGGTATACTCAAAGTCGAAAGTTTGGATGACGCCGACAACCAATGTCGAATAGATTCCGTCGCGTTGGGGAACGAATTGCAGAAATTTTCCCTTTTCTGCATCGATTCCTCGCGTAAACGTACCGTAACCGGAAAAAACGATGGAGTCATTGCCGCCGAAAGCCTTGGTATCAGGCTTACCGTCGATCATGATTGTGATCGAATCGAACTTTAAGTCGTCGCCGAGATCAACATCGTGGGCTAATTCATCGATAGTGTACACAAATCCATCGGTTGAATCGACCGGCAGCGAGATGAGGGTCTCGTGTATACCATCTTTAGCCAATATAACGGGCGCATTGTTCACGCCGTTGATTGTCAATTGAATGGTGCCGGTTGCCGATACATCGTACACGTCGTCGGAGATCGTGTACGTAAACTCCAGTGTCAGCGAGTCGCCCTGGGCGAGGAAGTCAAAAACGCCATTCGGTGTGAACGAAAATTCGCCGGTCTCCGTGTTGAAATCCACGCAATCTCGCATTGTTTCGGTCCACTCGATGTGATGGCCATTTTTCGTTTCAAGTTCTTGCGACGGCGTCAGATCGCTGAGTGTGTATCCTCCCGGCGACGAAAGACCCTCCAACTTTGCCGTGAATTCTGTATCGTTTTCCTTGATGGAACCGACAATATCCGTTGCCGTGGGATTCTCAGCAGTGCAGACTTTAACCGTTACAACATGCTCCACGGGGTCGGCACCGTGCTTCGATATGCGAACGGTAATGTCACATTCAAAATTGCCTGTTGCATCGTTTTGGAGCGTTATTGTGCCGGTCGCCTTGTCAATCTTAAAATACGATTGAATCGTTTCTGGAGAAAGAGGGCCCAGATTATCCTTTATGTTAATATCGAAAATCGAATATTTGTACGTCGGGTTGCTGTCGGCGTCGATAATATCCTCCTCCGTGAAGCCGAGGTCGAATGCGAAGGAATCCGGGTCCAGTTTGTTCGTCCAAATCGTAACGGTTTTCTGTTCGACATCGGGAATTGAATGTTGCGACGCTTCGCCGAGAATCGTGATGTCCTGCGTAACAGCTTTTGTAACGCCGTAATCGTTATCCGTTACCGTAAAAGTGATTTGGAGCGTCAGTTCGTCGCCTTCGTTCAGGAAGTCGAACAGTCCCGCCGTCGGTTCGAAAACAAGAGTGTCGTCGACGATTTCGCAACCGATCAAATCCCAATCAACGGACTCACTGTTTGCTCCGCCGAGCAGCGTAACGGTCGGTTGCCCAATGTCATACCAATCAGTTCGCGGTTTCCACGAGTTGAATGATTCCTCCGAATCAGAATCCGTAACATCAATGGTCCATTCCTTGAAGAAACCGTTGATGAATTCCGATTCCTTAAAGACGAATTCCGACTCATCATTCGGTGTCAACCCGACTTCCGGTTCCTGCTTGGCATAAACCGTTACGGTAATTTCTTTTTCGTCCGTTAAGTCTCCGTCACTGACGATAACCGTAACCGTAAAGGCTTTCGACTCGCCGGGTTTCAAATTGATATCCGTGTTCGTCAACGTTAATTGCCCGGTCTGTGCGTCGATGGCAAACGGCGAATCGCTGGTTCCGAGCGACCAAGTGTGATTATCGTTCTCATCAGGGTCGAACACGTCAAAGGTTGCAATGTCGATGACCGCTCCCGTCTTCACGCCGCTGTTCGTAATCTTGAAGAATTCCTTGCCAATGATATTCGGTGCATCGTTCACACCGTTAATCGTAACGGTAATTTTCGCCTTTGTCGAACAGTTGTCAAAGCCGTCGTCGGAGACCGTGAATTCGAAGACGAGGTTCAATTTTTCATTCCGACCGAGATATTGGAAATACTCTCCCGGTGAGAACGTAAAGTTTCCGTCCGCGTCAATCGTTGCAATGTCGCCGATTTCGACACCGGGAGGTAAATCTTCCGATGAAGTATCCAGCGTCAATTCTGTCGAAAAGGAATATTTTCGTCCCGTAATTTCCTTAATCGCCTCCACCATCAAGTCTAAGGCCTGTGGATCGTCGTTTTCATTGACTTTGAGCGTCTGAGGAGCAACAACAGGGCCTTCTTCGGGATAGATGCTAACCGTTATGTCGTGCCAATCCGAGCCGCCGTGATCGTCAGTTAGAGTAATTCTGATAGTATATTCGCCATGCAGATCGGCGAGGTTTTCCCGGTTGATCGAAATAATGCCGGTTTCTGAATCAATGCAAAATCCCCAATCTTTCGACTCCTCGTTAATACTGTACTTCAAAAGTCCTTCATCGTTCAGATCGACATCATAAGCATCACATTTCGGATCGAGTTCCAGTACGGCTGGTTCCCTGGAATTGCTCCGCAGTTCGAAGGTCGGTGTTCCTACGGTAAGAACCGGATCGTCGTTTTGACCATTCACGATGATTGTGAACCAACCGGCATCTTCGTTGTCGTGCGGATCGTAAACCGTGTACTGGAACGTCAACTTGACGGATTGTCCGGCGCCGAGTTTGTGGAAAATTTTATTCGCCGTATGGAAGGAAATATTCCGTTCATCGCGATCCAAGCGGAGGAGTTCCGATGTCGACTGGAAGATTTCGTCACTGAAAAGTGAATCATCGTCCAACACGGAAAATAGCGCAACATCCTTAATGCTTAGTTCCTTAATGTTTAAGTCCGCATTCGCATGATCCGCATCAAACCAATACTGCAACAGGTCATCGAACGAAATGATCTCGTCCTCTGCGTTGACATCTTCCATTACGGTAATCTCAGGGACCCCTCCGTTCCAGACCGGCGAGTTGTTGACGCCATCGACTCGGATGTTCAGTGTAATCGGAGCGGACTCGCCGTTTGTTTTGCCGTCGGTGATCGTAAAGATCAATTCGTCGACAAAAGAGGCGTTTTTGTTTAAGTGATCGAACTGTCCGTTCGGATCATACGTAATGTTCAAACCGTCACCGGAATAGGAGACGATTGCCCCGCTTTCCAATTGGATTGTCCAGACTCCACCGGGGTATGGAATTCCGGCAAGTGAAGCGATCATATGCACGTCGCCGACGTTGGGATCGCTGATTGTCAGGTAGTCGGCGAGGTTAATTACCGTTGCGCCGTCGTTTTCATTGACGGACGGTTGAGGCGATTTTACAATGACCGTCGGTTTAACGTTTTCGCCGATGACGGCGTGTGTCGATGTTCCCTTGCTGCCGGTCAGATTGCCGTTGAGCAAAACGTCATATTGGATCGTGAACTCGGCGACGGTGCCTTCGGAAAGGAACGACGTAAGGTTCAAGGCCGGATCTTGTATGAATTGGAACGCTTCGTTCAGCAATTGTCCGTTGCCGTTGATTGTTGGAACGTTTATTGTCTGTCCGCCGTAGGAAAACGTTTGTCCCGAACCGGAATAGACGATGTTTCCGCCGATCTTGATTTGTGTAACAACCGGAGCATTTGCCGTGTAAATCTTTTGTGTGCCGCTATATCGGAGCGTTATCGCTGCGGTGGTTGTTCCTTCGTGATCGTCGGCAACGGTGTACGACAATACCGTAACGAGTTCCTGTTCGACGGGCGTTTCGGCGAGTTTCGCGGCATTCGGCGTGAAGGTCAGAATTCCGTTGACGTAGGAAACCGAACCGGTTCCCGACTGTACGGAAACCGCCGAAACGATCAGTTTGTCCTTGTCGTTGGCGTTGACATCCTGGGCGTTGCCCCGTGAAAGAATCTCCGCCTGCGGGATTGTGTACGGTAACGACGTTGGTTGGACGCTGAAATTCGAGGCGGCCGGATTGTCGTTGACTCCGTTGACAACGAAGGTCAAGTATCCCGTAACATTGGCGCCGTCGCCGTCGGAAACCGTGTAAGCGACGCGGACCGTCAGCGTTTCGCCCCGGCCGAGTTCCTTGAGCAGCGAATCCGTTGCCGTGAACGTAATCCTGCCGTTTTGATTGGAAAGACACGATGCCAGATAAGCCGCACTGTACGTTTTGATACTGCCGTCGGAACATGTTACGGAATTGATCGACGCCGCCGCAACCGTCAGCGCGGTTCCGTAATCGGGATCGATCCAGTTTACAAGCAGGGCGGTATGTGTGATAAAATCGTTTGTTCCGCGATTCAGCGTGATTTTTTCCTCGGTAGCGTCATTACGGACCGGCGGATTGTTTGCGGCAAAAACACTGAAAGAAACGTGCGTCGTGTGCGTATTGCCAAGAGAATCTTTCGAAACAATTTCAACGGGAACGATTGCCGTCGTGTTTCGCGGAATCGTTTGGTAGAAGTTCGGATCGACAACGAAAGACAGTGTTCCGTCGGCGTTTTTCGTAACAGTTCCCTCGGCAATCGTGATTTTATTGTTCGCAGGAAACGCCATTCCATCGACGGTCTGGATTTGCTGACCGTTTCCGAGCGACACCTTGCCGGTTCCGTTGTCGTTGATCGCCGGGTTCGTGATCGTCTGTCCGATGTACGTGAACGAAAGCGAAGCCGTGCCGATGTTGCCCTTCGTGTCGGAAGCCCGAACGACGACATTGTAGGTTCCCAACGACTTGAACGCGGACGCCGGAATCGTGTAATTGCCGCCGGAATCCAGAGGAAGGGCCGTCCAGGAAATGCCGTTGTCGATGGAATACTGGGCGGAACCGGCTTTGATTCCGCTGGCGTCGGTGATTTTTCCGGTCAACGTCGGGTCCGTCGTTCCCGTAGTGGAGCCGGTTTTCAAACCGAGCGTGATCGTCGGTACCGTCAAGTCCTGTGGAGCAACGGTTGATGTGGTAATCGTTGCCGCGCTTTGGTTTTGGTTTGTCGCCTGAGTCTTGGCAATGTTGAGGTCGGCTGTAGTGATTTTGCCGTCGCCGTCGAGGTCGAGCATCGCCTTCTTCGTCGTGTTCAGGTTTTCGTAAGACCCCCAGCCGAAATAGGGTTCCAGCAACTTCGTGTAACTGCTCCGCACGGCGGCCCAGCCGTCCTGCTGTTGGAGAATCGCCGCCTCAATGAGGTAGACCATGCCGGGCGAGTTCGAGAGGGGCGTTGCAATCTCGAAGGTTAAATTCCCCGACGTTCCGTTTTCGGCGTAGACGTAGGCCGTGTAAGAGCCGGGACCAAGGTTAATGGTTCCGGTGCTTGCCGTTGTTTTGGTTCCGTCCTTTGCACTGGCGAATGTCAGAATTTTGCCGCTGTTGTCGCGGAGTTCGATTTTCGACGGATCGAGCGTTCCGCTACCGGAAGCGGTCAGTTCAAAGGTCGTCGGCTTGGCGTCGTTGGTCGACACCGTGAATCGGATTTCCGCCGGATTATCCGTTTGGGCGTAGGCCGTCAGTGTTGAAAGCGTGTTGGCGGCGAGCATTTCACGGCTTTCGAGGGACTCGAATTGCAGAGAGCGACTCGATTTTCGAGCGTTTTTTTTCAGAAAAGCCATAGTTCTTGTCCTCGGCGGAGAATCCTGAGCAAACGACCAAACATTGTGGTCGGTGCGGGAGGGTAGTGAATTTCGCCGTTTCGATCAAGGGAATTTTCCGAAAAATGGGGATTTTTGCTAAAGTTTCGCGTTTCCCTTGCCGCACACTACTTGAATGTCTTGCGTAAAAGGGGTAGAATAACGGCGTCGTCCGTCCAGACGATAAGATAATGATAATCGATAATGTGTTATGTTCGTTCCTCTAGGCCCCCGCCTTCGCGGGGGTGACGGTGATTTATATGACCCGACTAACGAGAACGTCGCTTTTCCTAACGGTGCTTTTTGGCCTGTTCGTGGATATTCGCGGTAGCGAGGCGGATCACTGTCCGCCGCCGGACGTTTCTCATTTGGTCGCTACCGAGCCGGTCGAACCGCAACGAGTGGTCGTTCGCCGATTGGCGGTTCCCGATTCGGCACCGACATTCGAAGACGCCGCCGTCGTTCCCACCCCACCGCCGCCCTTTGCGGAGATTCCCTTCGCTTCGTTCGATTCAGCCACGGTACGCGGCCAGTCTCCCGGTTTCCGAAGCACCTTCGACGAACGACCGCCGCCGCCGGAAGGTACCATCGACGACCCGTCCGTGATCCCCGACAAACTGACGGGAGAACCGAAGTCCGCCGAAACCGAGGAAACAACGGTAACACCCGGCGGTGCGCCGAAAACGGCACAATTGACCAACGGTGTGTTGTTGCTCGTTACCGTTTGTGCTTTGGCACTGCTTTTTTATGCCATCGTCATTGCCTGGGATTACCGTCAACGCTGGATGCAGGCTCTGACCACGCAGAACAGTCGGTTGGCATCGGCTTTCGACGACGGTACGCTTGGCTTTGCTTATTCCGACGACGCCGATCTTTACGGCTCGCGGCGTTTTGATCCCGTGGAAATTTAACCCGAAAATCGAAAAGATGAACGCATCGACTTCAACGAAGCCTCCCGGCGTTTGCGTTTCCTTCGAGGAAGCGAAAGCCGAATGGCCGGAAATCAAAGCCGACGAAGAACTCGTCCGAAGAATCTGGGAAGAAAACGACGCCGAAGCGTATATGTTCCTTTGGCAGTGTATCGTGTCGTTTTGAATCCGATCCGACACTCACATGCAAAAAGACTTCACGCAAAACGTCTGGTCGCCGGTTCTCGAAACCGAATTGCGAAAACTGCTGGAACTTGCCGTTTGGGAAGACGCCGAGACCGACGGCGACCTGACGAGCAGAGCCTTGGTGCCGGAAACGGCGCAGGGAACGGCGACCGTTGTTGCGAGAGAAAACGGTGTTCTTGCCGGTTCACAGGCTGTACCGACCATTCTGGCGGCGGTCGATCCGGCACTGTCTTGGACCTCCCGCCTTGAGGACGGCACCTCGTTGCAACCCGGCGTGGCAGTCGGCGAAATCCGAGGTCCCGCAAGGAGTCTTCTGACAGCGGAGCGAATCGCCTTGAACCTTTTGGGGCGTCTCTGTGGAATTGCAACGCTGACTCGGCGGTACGTCGATGCCGCTACCGGAACCGGTGCCAGGATTTACGACACCCGCAAAACGACGCTCGGTTGGCGACGGTTGGAAAAATATGCCGTTCGTTGCGGTGGAGGAAACAACCATCGGACCGGTCTGTTCGACGCTGTGCTTATCAAAGACAACCATTTGGCGTTCGGTAAGGAATCCGACGATTTTACTCCTGCTGAAGCCGTTCGCCGGGCGAGGGATTTTCTCAACGATCCGGCACGGATCATCGAAATCGAGGTCGACACGCTGGAACAACTTCGAGCGGTGCTTCCCGCTTCGCCGGACATCGTGCTGTTGGACAATATGAACGCCGCGACACTCCGCCAAGCGGTCGAGATACGGAGCACGATCAACCGTAGCGTCGCATTGGAGGCGTCCGGCGGCATCAATCTGTCGACGGTCAGAGGTGTTGCGGAAAGCGGCGTCGAACGAATCAGCGTCGGTGCTCTGACCCATTCCGCGATCGTCCTTGATTTGGGACTCGACTGGAAGACAATTTAGCCGGTACTCCGGTTCGACTTCATCGCTGCCCCGTCGCCACTCACTTTACTTTGTCAGTTCGGCAACTTTTTGGAGATCGTTTGCGGCGATTTCTCCCCGACCGAGGAGCAAGAGGACTTCGGCGCGGTTTTTATAGGCGGCGACGTTTTTTGCGTCCAATTCGATAATGCGGTTGAACGCTGCCAGACTTTCTTCAAGGCGTTCAAGAATGCGAAGAACGATGGCGCGACTGAAATGAACCGATACCGAAGTTGCGTTGAACTTGATTGCCATGTCAAGATCGGCAAGGGCTTCTTCCGAACGTCCGAGTTTCAAACGGGTCACGCCGAGGTGATACCACGCCTCCCAGTTATCGGTCCGCAGACGAATCGCTTCCAGGAAATCGGCCAGTCCGTGTTCCTTGTCCCCCGAAGCGACGTAAGCCTGTCCTCGCCGCATTCGGTAGATATTATCGTTCGGCATCAAGCGGATTGCTTCATCGAAGTCGTCGATCGACTTTTGGTAGTGCTTTATTCGGAGGAAAACGTGTCCACGGGCTGCATAAGCCTTGGCGTTGTTCGGAGCGACTTTGATCGCTTCGGTATAATCGGCAATCGCTCCTTCGTTGTCGCCGATTTTGGACTTTACCGTTGCGCGATTTAGGAACATCTTGGCATCGCGTGGATGAAGTTCCTCGACCTTGGCGTAATCGGCAAGGGCGGCATCGTATTGTTCGAGCATTTCGTGAGCATTCCCTCGATTGCCGTATGCCTTGGCGTGTTTGGGATTTCGTTCGATTGCCTTGGTGAACTCCAAAACAGCTTGCTCCGGACGACCACCGACAAGATGGATGAGCCCCAGAGCGACATAAGGGTCCGCATCGTTGGGATTTTCGAAAACCGCCCGCTCGAAATCGATGGTTGCCTCACTAATCCGTCCGATGGCAAAAAAAGCGTTTCCACGATTATAATAGGCTTCGGCGTAGGTTGGTTTTACCGCAACCGCCGTCGTGTACTCGACGATGGCTCTATCGAAGTCCAACATCTTTTGATAGACGCAGCCGCGATTGAAATACACAGCCGGTTCGTTCGACGCAATCTTGAGAACCTTACTGAACGTTTCCAATGCCTGAGCGTAATCCTTGCGCCCGACGTGGGCGTTGCCAAGACAGAAGTGCGCTTCGATACTTGTAGGATAGTCCCTCAGAATGCGCGTAAAAAAGTCCGCCGCCGCATCGAACTCCTTGCGGTTCATCAGGAGCATTCCCTCTCTAATAAGTTGTTGCTCGGAAAAGGTGAAGCTCATTGAATTTTTTAACCGCGTCGGTTTTAAACGCACTTCGTATTGTTAAAACAAAAGACTCCCTATTCTATCTTGTTCGGACGCCGTTCGCAAGCGTCCGAAAGGAAACCATCGAAGGGGCGCAGGGGGTACGTCAAAGTTTTGTTGGTAAGAGGTAGGTTGCCGACCGCCGGGCGGCAACGTGCGGTACTCCGCACAGAGAACTCCGTGTCGGCTGTCGCCGACGCAACCGCCCAGCGGTCGTCTACCCACCTTGCCTCGTTTTTCCAAACTCGCAACTAAACTTTGGCACACCCTCGAAGGGGTGTCGAAGTTGAGAAACATCGAAATTGTCAGACGAAAAATTCAAACGACCGGTCATCCTGCAAGCTGCCCACATAAAGGTCATAGTCAAGACGAAAACCTCTCGGGAAAAGCAAAAGTTTCGTAGAAAATTGACAAAATCAGAAACTGTAGCATGAAAATGGTTGGCTTCTGTAGGATCGGCCTGAAAGGCCGAAGAGTTGATTGACCATCCACTTGGTTGCTACAGTCTCAAAAAATACCAGGTTTGACCAAATACTCCTGATGGAAGCGGTACTGCTTACGACTGCGGTACTGTCCGGCGTTTCGGCGGTTTGAGCAACGGATATCCGATCGCGTTTTTCTTCGATGTGAGTTCGGGATCGCCGTCCCCTTGGCTAAAAGCGTTATGAAAACAACCGACCAGCGCATCGCAGGAATCGGCGTGGTGAACCAACAACGCTTCGAGGGACATCGGCGGTTTCGGAGCCCCCCAATCGGCAAAACGTTGGTGCGAAATGATGATATGCTCCAAATGTAACTGAACCGACGGCGGCAAATTGAGTCCGACAGCAGCTTCCCGTACCATATCGCGACCGAGCAGCATGTGTCCGATGAGCTCGCCTTCCATCGAATGTCTCGGTGAAGCGACATCGTGTGTAAATTCTCGAACCTTTCCAATGTCGTGCAAAATCGCTCCGGCGCCAACCAATGGTCTCGATATTTCCGTCTTATACTCGGCGTACATGGCATGGTAATGATCGACCAGTGCGACGGCGATTTTCGTCACGGAGAGCGTGTGCTCGAGCAACCCCCCACAGAACGTATGATGGTGCCGCCGCCCCGCAACACCAATCAAGAGTGCATCCCGATTTTCCTTGAAAATCTTCGTGACAAGATTCAGGAGCGGTCCTTTGCCGAGTTGTCCCGCTGCAATATCCAGGATTTCCCCGAACATCGACTCCAGCGAAAACTGCGACGCCGGACGCAACAGGTGTGACTCGAAACCATGCTTCGCGTCCCCTTCGTTTACTTGCCGAATTTGGCGAATGTCGAGTTGCTGTCCGTACTTCGTGATACGAAATACCGCGCGCAATTTGCAGAACGTTCCCGGCTTCAGTGGCTTGAATTCCTTGTAAATCGGAACATCGGACCAAACGGGAAACCGGACGACCCGAAAGGTATCACGAAACGCCACCATCAGATACGGCTTGCCGGACTTCGTCTGTCGCAATTCCTTCTCGGCCAGGAGGGCGAAGAAATCCCCCTCCTGATTGTTTTCCATTTGACTCAAAACGACAGTGGCAGAGGACGGAACGGTCATGGTAATATTTGCCTTAAAACGGCTGTTTTCCTTGTCCTCGCCTCTCTAGAGCGTATTAAAAATGGGGCTGGACAAAATTCTCGTCACCCCCGCGAAGGCGGGTATTCACAATTTATATTTTGCTTTAGCCCGCGGATGCGCCTTTTCGTAGATTTTTTTGAGGTTCGCCGTACTCACGTGGAGGTAAACCTGTGTCGTAACGATACTTTTGTGGCCCAATAGCTCCTTAATGCTCGTAATGTCGGCACCGTTGTCCATCAGATGCGTTGCAAAACTGTGTCGTAGGGTGTGCGGCGTCGTTCGACGGTCAAGGTCCGTTTGTTTCAAGTATTTTTCAATCATTCGAGCCACGCTACGGGTCGTGAGCCGTCCGCCGAACTTGTTGAGGAAAATCGGTGTCTCCGGTGTGTCGCTCGTCGGCCAATGCCGCCGCTTTGATTGCGACGGAACACTCTGACCGATAGCGTTCACCTGACCGAAAAGAACCTCTCTTCGGAACGGAAACCACAATTTCAACGCCTTAGCCGCTAAGGAACCGATGAGAGCGTTGCGTTCCTTTTTTCCCTTTCCCCGAACACGAACGGTACCTTCACCGAGTCGCAAGTCGCCGATGTTCAGGCCGACCAGTTCGCTGACACGCAGACCGGCGGAGTACATCGTTTCCAAAATTGCCCGGTCACGGATTCCAAAAACGTCGGCGCGAGGCGGTGCCAGAAGCAATAGGCCGATCTCCCTCGTCGAGAGAACATGGGGCAGTTTCCGACCGCCGCCAGGATTAGGAAGCGGCTTGGCGGGATTTTCCGCCGCAAAGCCGTCGCGCAGCCCGAACCGGAAAAAACTACGCAACGACGCCAAGCGTCGGGCAATCGTTGCTCCCGCATAACCGGCTTCCGTCATCGCCGACAGATAGCCGTTCAGGTCCAAAGTCGTGATTTCTGCCGGTCGGGGAATGCGACCGTCATACAAATCTATGAGATATTCGGTGAGAGCCTCAAGGTCTTCCCGATAACTCTTGAGCGTCAAGTCCGATACGTTGCGTTCGACCTGAAGATATTGCAGAAAACGCTGTGTTGCCGAGAGCATAAGGTGTTCGGAAGATGGAGGGCTGGATTCGCCTAATGGTACTCCGGCTTGGTATTGTGTTTAATGGTAAGGTATGTCACGTAGGGACAACATGTCGGTAGAAAGGAGAGGCCCCTCCCTCCGCGTCCTGTAGGGACGCAATACTTTGTCCCTACGGAACAAAAAGGGGAAAGGCGAACTTTTTTCTACCAATATATGGTCGCTACGGGACCGTTACTAACGACAAATAAGGGCAATACCAAGCCAAATTCATCCACATAATGCTATTTATCGGTTATTAAACTTCGAATCCCGAACTTCGCTCCTGAATTATTTCACCATTTCGTTGAGTTCGCCGAACCCGAAGGGAGCATCGCCAAGATCAATGGGCAGTCCCTTGTTTTTTCGAGCGACGAGTTTCGCTTCAAGCGGCAACGGGCGTCCCGTCGCCGGATTTCGTTCCGCCGATTTCAGAGACCGTGATTCCAGCGTTTTTTTCTTACCTCCCGGCGGAACGCCTTTTCCTTCGACGATGGCGTCGTATATTTCCTGACGATGGACCGAAACATCGGTCGGTGCCTGTATTCCCAAGCGTACTCGATCCCCGCGAATATCGACGATCGTCACAATAACGTCATCACCGATGTAGATGCTCTCGTCACGATACCTTGATAAAACCAACATGATAATCTCCTTAAATTCGGGGTGCGGGGTGCGGGTATGGGGGAACAATGTATGGGGGTCGAAATTGGGGATTCGGGGCGAATTGCCGAACCTCGCCGTGATTGTTAAATCGACAACCCCACAAATCCCATTGAACAAAACGATGCCGCATTGTAAAACAGGAACAATAGGAAGATCGGGACAAATCCTTGCAGCACGTTGCAAAGTGCCGAAAAACTCCTACAATTAATACGTTCACCGTTCGATCGGCGTTCGGTGGTTCCTTCTTTTTCCTGCGTTATGGAAACAATTTTCGTGCGGGGAATAACGGTTGCACCCCTTTTAACGACTTTGCTTTTTGCATGTGTCGGTTTTGCACAGAAAGTGGAGGTTGACGCGCCGCAACAGCCGCTCTACCTCGCTCTGCCTTTCGACCGCTTGACGCTGGCAGCTTTCTACAACAGAGCGACATACGACGTTCGCCCCATCGACTTCGGTGAAACAGGACGCCCAAATCCGCTGCCGCGAAGCGGTGTATTGGCGATTCGGTTCGTCAACAATCCACTCACGGAGTACACGATCCAATGGAACAGCATCGGGGCGATCGAGCTATTCTGTGAACTCGTGTTCGATGAGTTCCGACAAAAGCTGGACGAATTGCTCGAAAAGACCCGGTCGCTCGCACCTCAAGATGCCGATTGGCCCTCACTGACCGCCTCGTTTGAGGAACTTTACGAATACCTGCTTTACCTCGAAGAGTTCAAGCGCACCCTGCCGGAACTGCAAGCGGCGTACGAAAAGTTTCTTTTTGCAGAAGCGGTCTACTGCATTCAGTCGGGTGATCTCTCAACCGGCTTAATCCGCTTTGAGTCGGTCTACCGGTCGAACAAGAGCCATCCAGACCTCTCGAAGGCGTGGGGGGCCGCGCTCAATCAACTATTTGAGGAGCAAAGTCGTCGGGGAGAATTCGGCAAGGCAAGAAGACAGCTTGTGCGGTTCAAGGAGTTCTACCCGGACCATCCGATCATCAAGGATTGGGAAGGCCGAATCCGCACGGCGGCGCAAGATCGTTTGGACGGTTCCCAGGAAGCGGCGGCGGCACAAGACTTTCTGACAGCCAACTTCTTTCTCGAAGAAGCACTCAACATCGATCCCGCCCTCGACGGACTCGACGCTTGGCGTCTGCAACTCCAGCACGACGCCCTGCGGATCAATGTTGCGGCGCAACGACCGTCGGATACTGCCCGGCTCGCCGATTGGGGAACCGTCCGTCAACGATGTCTACTCCAACGAACACTGGTTGAGTACACCCGGCCCAGTGCCGAAGGAGGAGTTTACGTCTCGCCCTTTGGTACGATGGAGAAAACCGACCGGGGGCGGACACTTCGTTGGAAAATTTCACCGGTTCTCCATGGGGCAGATCGAACGGAGCCGATTAATGCATTTGCCGTTGCTGAAACACTGCTCCGACTGGCAGAAACGGAACGAACGCTCTGGAACTCCCTCTTCAAGTCCATCGACATCACGGCATCGGACGAACTGACCCTTCGGCTTTCACGCCCCCACGTTTTGCCAGAAGCAATATTTGGAGTCGACGTGCAGCCGTCAACTCGCTTTGCCGTTCCGGGCGGCCCGGCATCAGGAGGCGATGCAGTGTTTGGCGGCTCGTTTTCACTCGCGCAGGGCGACGAAAAAGATGCCCCTTTTCCCCGAACGGGATTTCAGCGCAACGTCAATAACGCCACGGAATCCGGACCGCGCGTGATCGTCGAATATACCGTCAACCGATCCGAGGACGCCATCGCGTTGCTCCAAGCTGGAAAGGTCGACATTATTGACCGCGTTGCACCGTGGGAAGTGGAGCGACTGCAACGCGATCCGACGCTGACGACCGGGCGGTACGCCGTGCCGACTCTTTGCTTTTTGGTGCCGAATTTCCACAAACCGCTTCCGGCCAGTCGCACCTTTCGCCGCGCTTTACTGTACGGATTGAATCGGGAGGGCATGCTCGCAAAATTACGTTCGGAAGGTGTTGCGGCAATGATCGTCAGTGCCCCGTTCATTAGGGGAGCATCGCTGGACGATCCGTTGGGATACGCTTACGACACATCGATTGCGCCGCGGCCATACGAACCGAAACTGGCGATTGCGCTGGCCCAACTCGCCGTAGGACAGGTCAAGGCCAAAAACGAAGAATTGCAGGGGCAATCGAAGGTTCCCGAAATCGTTCTGGCCCGACCCGCACACGAGACGGCGCAGTACGCCTGCCTGATGATTCGCCGTCAATGGGAGGCGATCGGCGTTTCCGTTCGGGAAGTCGAATTCCGAAGCGGCGAACAAATCGGCCAGGGAACGGACGTCGATTTTTGGTTCGTCGAGCGAACCATTAAGGAACCACTGGTCGATGCCGAAGCGTTGTTCGGACAAAACGGCCTGCTTGGCGGCGGCAGTTCGTACATGGAACTCGCCCTGGAAAAACTGCGCCTTGCGGAAGATTGGCCGACCGTTGCGGAGCGGCTTAGGGACATTCATCGTCTTTGCTTCGAGGAGACGACGGTATTACCGCTTTGGCAAATTTCGGAGCATTTCGTCCATCGAGCGGGGATCAGTGGCATTCGGACTGAACCGTCGATTCTCAATCTGTACCAAAACGTTGACCGCTGGACCGTTCGCTGAACACACCGAAGACGTTATCCCCTCGGCTTTCCCGCTTGCATGAGTTTATACATCGGTTCGCTCAGACTACGGCTTGTTGCCTGCGTCATTTTTTCGACCAAGACTTGATCGAGTTGGCTCTGGAATATTTCCTCGGCGCGTCCGCCGTCGAAGTACGGGTTCTTTTCCTGTGTCGCCCGCATCGCCTTGAGCATTTGGCCGAACAGCGTTTGACCGACGACTTGGTGCAACACGTCACGGAGTTTCTTGTCCTCCTCCGCTTGTTTCACGGAATCGTTTCGGGTTACGACGCTGCCGTCGGGACGCTGGTACGTGTCCAATGTCGCCGCCGCGTCCTGCGATTGGAGAAGCGAAAGACCCTTCGGCTTGGCGTCCAACGTCGATTGGATGTTGTAGGTTGCAATTGGTGTAATCATTTGAGTGACTAGTGACTAGTGACTAGTGACTAGTGACTAGTGACTAGTGACTAGTGACTAATCGTTGCCTCTATCGTTAGTCGCTAGTCGTTAGTCACTAGCCCCCGGTCACTTTTTCGTAGCGGTTTTGATTGAAGCGGTGAGAATTTTTATCAGTTCCTCACATTCGACGATTATGCTGTCAAACATTTTCTGCGTGATAAATCCGGTGTCTTTCAAGAGGAAAAGCCAGTAATGTGTTTCGTTTGCCTCTTTGCGACCGATACGAAGTTTATGCACAAAATCCGCAGTGCTTTCGGCATATTCCGCCTCTCGTACCATCGCACCGATTGATGTGCCGCTCCGCAAAACCTGTTTACTCATCACATAATCTTTCTTTTCTGCAATCAGGTATTGCCCCAGTTTGACAATCCTGATTGCGAATGCATAACTCTTATCACGTAAAACAGACGATGATTTCATTTTAGTGACTAACTACTAGTGACTAGTGACTAACTACTAGTGACTAGTGATTTGGTGATTGATGATTAGAAAGAAAATATCGTGATTGATATTGGTTGCCCGTCACTAGTAGTTAGTCACTAGTAGTTAGTCACTAGTAGTTAGTCACTAGTCACTATTCCACATACACCACTTCGCCGATAATCGCTCCTTGCCGCTGGAGGTTTTTGATAATATCGATAAAAGCTCTCGGTGGAATTCGGACGGCGTCGAGCGATGCTTGCAGGGCCTTGAGCTTTTGATTGACGACCGCTTCGCCCTGGAATTGTCGGTATTTTATCTCCGTGTCAATGTCGACGAACTGTTGCGGATTTTCCTCTTGCTCTCCCAACGGCACCGGCGGACGAATTTCCGCAACGATTTCTCTGTGCGTGACGACACAAGGCTTAACCTCGACGCCTTCGTCGATCGTGATCGTCTCGCTACGCTCGTTGATGACGACACGCGGAATCGGCTGACGCTCCATGGTGATTTCAACGTCCATCAGATCGGCCAAAAATTGCATCGGATTCGCAAAATGTTGTTCACGTACCGTAACGACCACGAAATTCTGTTGCGTTGCCCTGGCAATTTGGCCGTCGCCGTTTTTTATGCCGAAATCGTTGATCGCAATCGCAATGTCCTTGGCCATACGGGGACCGGCAAATTCCCGGTTGAGGACCAGTGTAATCATACCATCTTTAATGTACGGATTCGTGAAGTCGTCGGTCAGACGGCAACCATTCACGATTTTACCGACATTGCGGGCGGCTTCTCGTTCAATGGTGATTGGTCCCCATGCGAGTCCGTAGACTTCGTCGTTTTCCGGGCCGGTGGGAATCGGACCGGTGAGAGCAGTCACGGCAAGGACGCCGTTTTCCAGACTTCTGGCGTTGCCGATGGCCGCCACGGTGCAACTGTACAGGTCGCCGTCGCGTCCGCCGGTTTCCGGAATCGTAACAGTAACTCGGACCAGTGCATTGTTTCTCGATGTTCCGACTCCTCTTTCTGTTCCTTTTGCCAAGCCGCTTGCACTCAACATGCTCAAGATCGCATGGGCCGTATGATCGTAGGCACGCGGATCGTCGCCGGTGCCGTTCAAGCCGCTGACGATTCCGTAGCCTTGGATCATCGTCTGTTCCTGCCCCTTGACCCGGCAAACGTTCTCAACACGATAAGTCGCAGCATCGACAGTACCGAACGCGAGAATAGTGAATAGTGAATAGTGAATAGTGAATAGTGAATAGAATCGCATGGATAGTTAATAGTTAATAGTTAATAGTTAATAGTTAATAGTTAATAGTTTGCGTCCCCACTATTAACTATTCTCTATTAACTATTAACTAAAATGGTTTCCACTGTTCCATCAGCCGAGTTCCCCATGGTCTTCGATGGGTGTCGGTGACATTTCCGTCCGATATTTCCCGGATGACTCTTTCAGCGAGACAATTGCCGTCGACGATGTTGTTCGGTCCGATGTCTTCCGGTCGGATGATTCCACCGACATACATCACCTTTGACTCTTCGCCGAAAATGAAGGAGTCCGTACCTTCGATAATCAGGTTGCCGTTTTCCTGTACGGAAACAACGCGGCAACTGATGGTGAAGTTAAAGTTTTCCCGCCGTTGCAATGTGCCTTGGTTTTGGGTCTTATGATCGATTTCTCCTCCCATTTCCGGCAGCGTTTGCGTCGCCTTGACGGGAAACGCCAACAGGTCGGGAACTTTGAACCACGATGTAATTTTGGCACTCGTTTTGATGCTCTTCTTCCGCTGATTGGTCGCCGTATTATTGTAATCCCAAGTTTGTTTGACATTGACACGGACAATGTCCTCTTCCTTGTAGACCTTCAATCGCGGCGCAGGTTGGTAGATGAACGACGCCTGCGACATCTTCAGTGGTTGCGTACTCTGCTTCGGCGTCAGCGTCGACGTGCCCGTCAGCGAACCGGACTGCGCAAAGACGGTCGTGCTGCCAAGCGCGAAGAGCAGGAATAATTGACAATTGACAATTGACAATTGACAATAAAAGAATTTTATATTGATTTTTTGCAACATATTAGTACCTCATTTGTTTTCCCGCTCAGGGAATGTGAATCGAAAAAATATTGTCAATTGTCAATTCTCCTAACCGCAGCGTAGACTTCGACGACACCTGCGTCGGCGACTTTGGCGGTGAAGGTCGGCACAGGGTCCTGGTTACGACGGTTGCGGTTCGGTTTGGTATCGTCGTCGATCCGTTCGACGAGGATGGTGGCCCCCTTCACACCGTCGTCAAGGGCCTTGCCGTTGACTCGTACGATAATTCCGTTGTTCATGGAACGTACCGTTACAATATCTCCTTTTCGCACCAAAATCGGTTTGCGAATCATCGATTGATTCAGTACCGAAAATTCCCGAACGACGCCGGTCGTTTCCATTCCGATCACGGCGGAAAGATCGACAAAGTAATCTTCACTGCGAAATCGTTCAACAATCCGCAGTTCGACATCGGATGCACTGATAATGTAACCTTTCGGCAACGACCGTTTGACGACGACCGCCCGTTGCGGCAGTTCGACCACGGCGTCGACGCTGACAACGGACGGTTTGCTCATCCGAATGTCGAAACGTTGCTGCCCGGTCAACGGACTGGAACCGCCGGTGATTTCAACGATTTGTCCGCCGGTCGCCAAACTGTACGCTTGTTCTTGGGTAAGTTTTACGGTTACGTTCCACGGCAGATTGTCCGCCGCGCAACGGTCGAGATAAACGACCAACGCCTCGGCAATTTGTTGTTCGAGTGTTTCGATAAGGGCCGGCGTCATTCGCTTAACCGCGTCGCCCTGTGAGACACTGACGCTGGGCAATGCGCCACCCCCAATCAACGTAATGGATTCACCGACCGTTATCTTGTGTTCGACACTGTTGATACCGAGCTGCGACAACAGTGTCCGCAGTTCGACTTTTCCGACGACTCGCCGTTCACCGGAAGCGGGTGCCGCGAACAACACTGTTTGCCGTAACGTTTCGGCGTCGACGCCGTTCACCTCGGCAACGTCCTGGAGCAAAACCAGCGTTCCCGTACAGGAAACCGGCTCGCCGTGGAAACTAATCTCGGCAGCGGATAGTGAATAGTTAATAGTGAATAGTATCAGTAGTGAATGGTATCGCATGGTAAAGTCTTCCGTTGTTGTATGGCGTTAGTCCGTTTGGATTTCTCCACTATTAGCTATTATCTATTAACTATTAGCTACCGTTTAATGCTAATCACCGTTTGCAGCATTTGGTCTCCGGTTTGTGTCGATTTGCTATTGAGTTCGTAAGCTCGTTGCGAGGTAATCATATCGATCAGTTCGATGACCGGCGAGACGTTCGACATTTCGAGATAGCCCTGCTTCAGAATACCGGAGCCGTTTCCGTCCATTGGCACCGTTTCCGTTGCGGGCCCCGATGAGGCGGTTTCCCGATACATATTTTCACCGACACGGAGCAACCCTTCCGGATTGATGAAGGTCGTAAGCATGATTTGGCCGATGGGTTGTTCCTGCTGAATGTTCGCTTGATCCCAAACCTGCACTTCGCCGGTCGGTGTAATGGCAACTTTGATGGTGCCCGCCGGAATCGCAATTTCCGGATCAAGCGGCCTGCCGGTTTCCGCGCTGCCGATCACCAAAAGATTGTTGGCGTTGATGTTGAAAGTGCCTGCGCGGGTATAAAACAGTTCGTCCGTGATCGGATCCATTGTCCGGAAAAATCCTTCGCCGCCGATCATCACATCGAGGTCGCGTTCCGTTTGTGTGGCGGAACCTTGTGCGAAGTTCGCCTGGATACTCGTTACACGGGTTCCGACGCCGATGGCAATGCCCGTTGCCGTGAACTCGCCGTTGATGTCCTGCGAACCGGGATAACGAAGATTGTCGTAATACAAGTCCTCGAAGTTAGCCCGTTGCTTCTTGTACGCCGTCGTTTCCGTGTTGGCGAGGTTGTTGGCGACGACATTGAGCTTCTTTTCCATGCCCAACATACCGGTTCCGGAAGTGTAAATCGTCTGAAAAGGCATTTTTCTATTCGTTGTTGGCCGCGTCGGCTTCCGACGCATTGTTAGCCGCGTCGCCCTGCGACGCGATGAGTCCTAACGACTTTATCGGCTAAAACGATATTAACCATTAAAAAGAACAGGCAAAATACACAAAGTTTTCCGCCACTCGGTGTGGCGGTATATCAAACTTGCTCGAAAACGTTTCCATTTTTTGGTAGGCGATTTTCTCCGAAAATCGCGTCCGGTACTCCGGACACGGTAGATCAGTTTCTCCGAAGCTGATGCAATTTTCGGAGAAAATTGCCTACCAAGGGTTCCTTAGCTCTTTTCAAAATGTCAATTTATTGACGTGTTGCGGTATAGCAAACCGTCGCCACTTGATCGTCCAAATACTTCCAAAGCAATTTTTATACGATTTAGGCCCCTGCTTTCGCGGGGTGACGAATCTATTTTGCTCAAAAACAGCTCGAAAATCGTCTCTATGGAGCGTGAATATAGAGAAGATGACTCGGTCGTGGTAAAAGACTCTTGTTTTCCGGACTTGGAATTACCTTTTTCTTCGTTAATTTCTCCGCATTCCGACCTTCACGAATAGAATTTGTGTGGATTAGGCAAAGTTTGTCGGCAGTAGGCTTTGTAGGATACCCCGAAAAATCAGTGCGTCCCTTCCCTGCGTCTGTTCGATTACTGAGAAACCGGGGGGGCTTCTACTTGGTATGGACGGTCGGTATCCGTCCAAAGACAGCCCTAAAAAATTTGTGAACGATCACGAACAAGGTTAAGGGAAAAACAAATGAGAAAATTAATCAAGGGATGCCTCGGCGTCGCAACCGCTGTCATTGCGGTTCATTTTGCCCTGGCGGAAGTCAATGCAGGGCTGCTCGACAGGGGGTGTGATCCCTGCGCAGCCGCTTGCGATCCATGCGATGCAGCCGCTTGCGATCCCTGCGAAGCAGCCTGCAACAGCGGCCTGTTCCAACGCAGCAACAGAAGTGCCTCGCTGTGGAATTTCGGCGGACACCTCGAAGCAGGCATCTGGGGCAACCAATGGGGAAATAAAAATACTTATTGGACTGACCCATTTGTGGGTCCTCAGGTCGGTTACGGCAACTCAGCCGATCCGCGGTTGTTGCCCAACGTCCGGAACACCGGGCTCCAAATGAACCAAGCGTGGTTCTTCGTTGAAAGGCAACTGAACACCAAACGCGGTATTGACTTCGGTGGTCGGATTGACTTCGCCTACGGAACCGATGGCCAATTCTTGCAGTCGGATGGGCTCGAATTCCGCTCGAGAAGCGACAGTAAGGCGAGTATTCCGTGGGGAGAAGGCGACTACTTTGCGGCGATTGCCCAAGCATACGCCGAAGTCGGGTTCAACAATGTCAACGTGAAAGTCGGTAAGTTCCTGAGTCCGTTCGGACACGAAAGCGCGATGTCGCCGGACCGGTTCTTCTACAGTTTGTCCCATGCGTACGGTTTTCAGCCCGCAACGCATACCGGTGTCATTGCAACTTGGTCGCCGAACAAAAAGGTAGCCTTCGCTGGCGGTTGGTGCAGTAATCAGAATACGTTCTACAACGAAGACGACAACACCGCCGTTTTTGGGGCCATTTTCACTCCGAACAAGAAAGTCAGTTTGGCCTACTGGGGAGCGATTGGACAAGACAAGAGTCTTTGGACCACTACATGGGGGCAGTTCAAAGACAACTACTTCCTTCAGTCGGTTGTCCTCACTCTGAAGCCGAACCAACGTTGGGAGTACACCTTCGAATGGTCCCTCCTCAATGCGGATAACGGCTGGGAGCCGAAGGCTCAGCGAGGTTACGCCGGATACTACGGCATTAACAACGAGTTGATCTACCGCTTCAACAAGAAGTGGGCCGCTGGTATTCGCGCCGAATGGATGCATGAGTACGGTATTGCGACGGCGAACTACTACGAGTACACCGTCGGCGTGAACTGGACGCCGAACCAATGGTTGCTCATTCGTCCGGAAGTTCGGTACGACAAGGTCTACGGAGAAGGGTTCCTTCCGTTCAATGCAACCCCCCGTCCGGATCCGCGTAACGACCAGGTAAGCGGTGGTTTCTCCGCTGTGGTCAAGTTCTAAGTGTTGCCGTTCGGCAATTTGTTTGACTTGAAAAAGACCTGTGTGTTTCACACAGGTCTTCTTTTTGCGCAAAAATATAAGAGCCGCAAGTGGAGCGAGACATCAAGAGCCGCAAGTGTAGCGAGACGTCAAGAGCCGCAAGTGTAGCGGAGCGAACCTTGCGGGTAACCTCGTCCAATCACCCGCAAGTTCCGG